>Ga0247842_10000315_pt1 | contig 105053 bp, 96 predicted proteins | sample LaCruzMarch2015__3_FD_192411 | JGI IMG/M metagenome (GOLD analysis project Ga0247842, IMG submission 192411) | Freshwater microbial communities from meromictic Lake La Cruz, Castile-La Mancha, Spain - LaCruzMarch2015_19m | ecosystem: Environmental > Aquatic > Freshwater > Lake | place: Spain... | reverse complement strand
ATATCCGCACGGTGCAGGAGCTGCTCGGGCACAGCGACGTGAGCACGACGATGATCTACACGCATGTGTTGAACCGGCCGGGGATGGCGGTGAGGAGCCCGCTGGACTCGATGTGAATCGCGTAAAGCACTTCGCGCCACGCGATCCGGTGCGCGGGGTTTTTGAGTTACCCCCGGGATTCGAGGAGGCTCTGGTAGGCGGCGGAGAGTTTCTGCGCGCAGGATTTCCAGGAGAAGGTGTCCCGGGCGAGGCGCGCGGCATTCTGTCCGCGCCGGCGGCGTTCGTCGGGATCGCCCAGCGCGGTGCGCAGGCAGGCGGCGAGGGCATCGGCATCGTCGCCGCAGATCCAGCCGGCCTGGCCGCATGCGATCTCGTCGGAGAGCGCGACGTGGCGGCTCACGACGACCGGGACCCCGGCCGCCAGCGCCTCCGCGGCGGCGATCCCGAAATTTTCGGAAGCGCTTGGGAGGACGAACAGGTCGGCTTCGGCGAGGAGCTGAGATTTCGCGGCGCCGGTGACAAATCCCGGGAACGAAACCCGGTTTGCGAGGGCGTGCGTCCGGACGAGCGCGTGGATCCGGCCCGCCAGTTCCGGCTCGCCCGAGCCCGCAAGCACGAGCCTCCAGTCGAGGTCTGTGATTTTTGCCAGCGCCTCGACGAGCATTTCGATGCGTTTCTTTTCGTGCCAGCGCGAGAGGAAGACGATCCGGGGAGGATTTCCCCGCCCTGTGGCGGGCGCGCAATCCGGCGCCCCGACGCCCAGGGGAATCACCCACCTTGGAGCCCGCCCGGGGATGTGCGAAACTTTTTCTTCGCGGCGCGAGGTCAGGTGGACGGCCGAGGCTCCGCGGATATTTGCGGCGTCGAAGAGGGCGAGGAACAGGCGCTTTTTCCATGCGCTCCTCCTCAGCGAATAATCCTCCAGAATCCCCAGCGGACGCAAAATATAGGGAATCCCCTGGCGGCGTGCGTGCGCCATCGCCGCCGATGGCAGGTGGGAAAACAACGCGTGGACGTGCAGGATGTCGTAATCGCGCGCGTGCCGTCCGAGCCAGGCGGAAAACCCCTCCCCGACTTGAAACTCCCTCAACGGTTTCCAGCGCGGAAACATCCGCTGGAAGAACAGGGTCCGGACGCCCTCGTGAAGCGTCCATTTTTCTGCGGAGGAATGCAGCGGAACATCGAGGACGCCCGCGCCATTGTCATTCGTGCAGGCGAGGTGGCACTCGACGCCCTCCTCCGCGAGCGCGCGACACATCGCGACCGCCGCGACGCTCGGCCCGCCGCGCAGCGGACCGATCGAGGGAATGACGTGGAGGATTTTCACCCGGCCATCTCCTTCATCACCGCCTCGAGTCGGCCGCGGAACGCCTCCCGGCCGAAAGCCTTCTCCACGGACGACCTCAGAAATTCCGGATCGCAGCGCGGATCCCCCGGGTCCCGCGCCAAGGCGGCATTGAGGCAGGCGGCAAGCGACTCCGGGGAGTCCGGGTGCGCGAGCCAGCCGAGCCTTCCATTCAGCAACGCATCCGGCGCACCACCCGCGGCGGCAGCCACGACGGGCACCCCGCTGGCCATGGCTTCGAGAAACACAATTCCAAAGCCCTCCTTCGTGCTCGGCATCACGAAGACATCCGCGAGGCGGTAAAGCCCGGGGAGCTCCCCGCCCGCCACGGGTCCGGTGAAACGCACACGCGAGGAGAGCCCCCGGCCGAGGGCCTCGCCGCGCAGGCGCACCAGATCGCTTCCGGAGCCGGCCACAATGTGCACGGCACCATTCAGCCTGCCCGGCTCCCTGGCCTGCAATGCATCCCAGACCGCTTCGATCCCCTTCGATCGCTCGCTGGCATCCAGGCGCGCGACCGTCAGGAGCACGGGCACCTCCGCCGGGATCTCCAGCCGGTCCATCCATCCCTGCGGTTTCGGTCCGGGGCGAAAGTTTTCCGTATCGACGGTGTTCGGGAAGATCCGGACCCGCCCCGGCGGGACCCCGTTGACCGCGGAGAGCTTTTCCGCAGTGAACCGGCTGACCGCCAGAACCTGATCGGCCGAGCGCAGGCCCCATCTTTTCTTCGGCCTCAGGCGCGACCAGACTTCGATCCCGTGAGCCACAGTCACAAACGGAACTCCCGTCAGCTTCGAGCAAGCCACCCCCACCGCCGAGAACCCCGGGAAGGTGCTGAGAATCAGGCGCGGGCGCCATTTGAGGCAAAGACGAAGGGCTTGGAACAAAAATGCCGCCTCGTGCGAAACCGCTTTCCCGCAATCCACCCATTCCGCAAACTCCATGGGTTCGGGAGCCCGGCCATTGTAGGAAAGTGCGGCCACATTCGAGAGCCCGTCCGCTTTTTTCAACGCGCACACGACTTCCCTGGTAAATTCCTGGATGCCTCCCGGTTCGTTTCCCATGGTCGGCGCCATGAGAAGCACCGGACGGCGGCTCTCGCGCCGCGGCTTCCGCGCCCGGCCGGCGGTCGGCCTGGCGAACCCCTCGGCCGCGTCCATCCCGTGCCGAATCACCCAGTCCCGAAAAACGGCAAGCCCCATCCGACGCGCCCAAGTGCCGAACCGGACATCCTTCGGAAAATCCGCATCCGCGCCTCCACGCAGCATCGAATGCCACTCCTCGACGGGAAGCGTAAACCCCTGCTTTTTTGCCAGGCGGACGGATTCCGGAAGCGCTGGAGACGACTCGACGAGCAGGGACTTTCCCGGAGCAAATCTGGCCGCGGGGGCGATGGCGGAAACCGCTTCCCAAAGATCCGTGTCCACAAAAGGAACCCGGAGCTCGAGGCCGTGAGCCATGCTCATGACATCGCTGTCGCGCAGGAGTTGGTTGCGCATGTAGCGCGTGGCCTCGAGGGAGGAAACCACCTCCCCATCCGCGGAAAGCGGCGGCAGAGGCAGCCGGTCGCGGTATTCCGAGGCCGGGAGCCCGTAGCGGCGCAGAAGGGACCTCGTTTCCCCATGGGAAAAAACCCCCCGCACCAGCGCATACGCGGAGCGCCAGCCCGACGGGTTCTCCAGCCAGGACGCCACGCGGCGGGCTCTGGGCGCAAAGTCGAGCGCGTCAAAAGCCGCCCCCGCCAGGGCTCCGGCACTCCCGGATTTTTCGAAAAGGCGTCCGCGGGCGTGCCAGCGCGGCACCGTGGAAAATGACGGGTAGCCGCCGAAGAGCTCATCGCTGCCCAGTCCCGAGAGAACGACCTTCGCGCCTTGTGAGGCCGCCCACCGGCTCACGCAGTAGGTGTTGAACCCGTCCACGCTCGGCTGGTCGAGGGATTCCAAAAACCCGGAGAACCACTCGCCCGCCGTCGCCTCGTCCAATTGCAGCTCCCGCAGCGGGATCCCGTGCATCCGCGCCGTCTCCCGGATCCGCCCCTCCTCGGAGAATTTTTTTTGGGAGAAGACGAGGCTGTATGCGGTCACCGAAGAAAGCTGCGCCGCGAGGGCGGCGACGATGCCGGAATCGATGCCGCCGCTGAGAAAGATCCCGACCGGGACATCGCTGACCAGGTGGGCGCGCACGGTGTCCCGCAGGGCCGCGCGCAGGGTCTCGACCGGGGCGATGGCAGGCGGGTCCTCGTGGAAAACCGGCTCGCGAAACGGACGGACGTCGAGCGGGCGGCCCGGGGACCAGACGGCAAAGCAGCCGGGCGGGAACATGCGGACCCCCTCGACGAGAGTCAGGGGCTCGGGCACGCTGCCGGTTTGAAAAAACCCGGCGGCGGCACGCGCGTCCACGCGCCGCTCCACGAGGCCCGAGGCAAGGATCGTGCGGAGCTCGGACGCGAAGACCAGGCCGCCGTGGACCTCGGCGAAGTAGAGCGGCTTGATTCCAAAGGGATCCCGCGCGAGAAGGACCGTGCCGGACGCCTCGTCGTGCAGGGCGAAGGCAAACATCCCGCGCAGCTTGGGCAGTGCCCGGCTTCCCTCGGTCACGCACAACTTCAGGAGCACTTCCGTATCGCTGCCGGAAGTGTCGAAGCGGCACCCCTCCATTTCCGCGCGCAGGGCGGCATGATTGTAAATCTCCCCGTTGAAGACCAGCCGGTGCCCGCCGAAAGCCATCGGCTGCGCCGCCTGCGGCCCGGGCGCCAGGATAGCCAGCCGGCGGTGCGCCAGCCCGGCGGTCCCATCGGCCGAGAACCAAACGCCTTCGCCGTCCGGCCCGCGATGGCGCATCGCCTCGTGCATCCGCCGCACCGCATCCCGCCGGTCCCCCGGTCCGATCCATCCTGCAATTCCACACATAATGATCAGCTCCCGCCGCCGCAAAGCGCGCGCAGGGCCCGCACAATCCCGCGCGCCGCGTTCTCCACCGAAAATTCCTGAATGTGGGCGCGCGCGCTCCGGCCCATCTGTCCGGCAAGCCCGGGCGTGCCGGCGAGGGTGCGCATCTTCGAGGCGAGGGCCTCCGTGTTCCCGAAAGGAAAGGAATACCCGGTCTCTCCTTCTTTGATGAGATCCTCACGGCAACCGACGCGGTCGCTGGTGATCGCGGGAAGCCCGCACGCCATGGCCTCGTTGACCACAAGCCCCCATGTCTCCCCGGCATCCGAGGGGAGGACCAGGCAGTCGGCGGCGGCATAGGCGGAAGGGATCCCGCTCTGGTTGAGGAACCCCGCAAAGGAACACCCCACCGCACGCTGTTCGGCAACGGCGCGGACCCGGCCCTCAAGCCCGCCCGAACCGGCAATCAGAAGATGGGCTCCGGGAATCCCGACCATCGCTTCGACGACGGACACCGGATGTTTTTTCTCCACCAGTTTTCCTGAAAACAAAAAGCAGAACGCATCCGGCGGGATCCCCCAGCGCACGCGGAGCGCGGCCCTGTCCGCCTCGGCGGCCGCGTCCGCGAACCGGGCGTTCTCGATAAAATACGGGCTGTCAAACATCTGTTCCCGACGGACCCCAAAGGTTTGGTAATACCGGCGGTTTTCGACGCCGATCGGCAGCACCGCCTGGTAAAGCGACAGCATCGCCCGGTGGAAAATCCGCGCCGCAGGCGGGCGCGGTCGGGAAAGGTTGGCCTCGCACCTCAGCAGGCGGGGTTTTCCCGTGGAAACCGCCGCAGCGATTCCGGAAAACATCGCCAAATGGTGCCAGCCGGTGCAGAGGATGGCGTCCGGCCCGCTAGCAATCAGCTCCCTCCGCAGCCGGAGAAACGCGCCGGGCAGCTTGGAAATTCCGCCGCCGTCCGCGAAACCCTGCGCAAATACCCGGTGCGGGTAGCCTTCGAGAACCGGAACATCCCACTGGAAGTCCACCCCGAACCCATCCCCTTGGGTTTTTCTGTCCGGAAGGAAGGCATAAAAAACTTCCAGCTCCAGCCCATCCCGGGCCGCGAGCCTCCGGAAAAGCGGGGCCTGGTATTGGACGGGATGCGATGCAATGACGGCGAGCTTCATGTCTCGCGTATCGCAAACCGGCGTCCAATTCGCTTTTGGGGCGGAGCGACGGGCGTCGGCACATAGACCCGCATAAAATACGGCGACCTCAGGAGGATTCCGAGCAGGAGCCCGAGGACGATCAAAATGGTCACGTCCCCGAAGATCTGGTGCGCGGTGGTGAAGACCATGACATTCGCCACGAGAAACGCGATGATTCCATAGCAGAGGGTCGCGACATTCACATCGCTGCGGATTCTTTTTGCCGCTTTCCAAATGTATTGCGCGACGGCGGTCATGATCCAGAGGAGCAGGATGACCCCCGGCACTCCCAACTCGGCGAGCACCTTCCCAAGCCCCCCTTCGGCCGCCGCGCCGACCAGCACCGATCCGCCGCCGAAATGCTGCGCCCCCTGGCTTCCCGTGCCGGCTCCCGATCCCCAAAACCCGTTTTTGGCGAGCACGTATTCGAACATCCCGACGGTCATGTGAACAAACCGGTCGCCGGAATCCGATGAGGTCGTGGCGCTCCGCTCAACGTAGACCGACCATTCTCCGGGCAATTCGCTCGATGTGATATAGAAGAAGAACACGGCGGCAATGACCGACGCCGCAACGAAGACCGAGGCCAGCCGCTTTGTCCCGGATTGGAAATAGGTGACCAGCGCCGCGGTGAAAGCCATGAACATCGCAATTTCAACAAGAAATTTCCTTCGTCCCGTGAGGACGAGCGCCGGAAGGATCACGGCCGTCGCCAGAAACGCGAACGTAAAAAACTTCCAGTCCGGTTTTCTCGCGATGCCGATCATCACAAGGAAGCACAGCGCGGAGGCGGCGTGCCAGCCCGCCACCTCGGGCGACCGGAAAAACCCGCTGCGAAGGATCGTGATCCCTCCGCTCTCGGGATAAAAAACAAACCCTTCCCCCACGCACCCAAGGATTCTCCACGTCGCCCCGGAGGTCTCAATGTAAAGGCTGAGCGCGTAAATGGTCGTCAGCGCGATATAAAAGGCCAGGAGATGCAAAACCGGTTCGGGATCCTTGGCGAACCGGTATCCGAGCATGAGCGCCGGAATCGGCGCCAGGTAGGCCATCACCCCGATCCCCGCCAGGAGGAGGCTCTGGGTGTTTGCGTAGGCGATCAGCACCGAGAGCCCGACCCACCCGATGAACAGGGCGGAAGGCAGATAGAGGACCGGGCTGAAACGGTTGAGGTCTTTAAAGGAGAGACTCTCGCCCGCCATCATTGCGGAGACAAAGCAAACCCCGAAGAGAGCCGGCGCAATCAGGGTGAAGACCACCGGCTGGCCCTCAACCATCTTGCGGATCGGATCCTGGAGAAACCCCGCCAGGATGACGATGTAGATGCCGCGGCGCCAGTCGGTCAGGCACACGAACGAGCCGCCGATCAGAAGAATGAGTGCAAAAATCATGAGTCTTTCCCTTTCCGGACAAGCTGCGGGCCCTTGTGGAAAAGGGCGATGCCCTGCAACAGCCCGCGGAGTTCGGCGATCAGCGTGGCGGGAATCCACCACGGGTTCCGGAGGTGGTGACGGGTTGCCACGCTGGAAAAAAGCCGGCGGAGCGCGGGGGCGGACGCGCCAAAAATTCCGGCCTTCAAGAGCATGTGGTAATAGGCGCCGCTGGAGTGGGCGGGCGAGAGCGTGCGCAGGTGGGAGCCGTGGGAACGCGTCCCGCCGCGCGGCGCACGCAGGTGGCGGATCGAGGCGGTGGGCTCGAAGAAAATCCCGCCGCCGCACCGGAGCACCCGCTCCGCAAACTCGGTCTCGAACATGTAGGCCGCGCCCAAAAAGTTTTCGTCGAACCCGCCCGCAGCCAGCGCCCGGTCCCGCTTCACGGACATGTTCCCCGCCATCGCGCGCCGGATCGCGCACGGGAAGTCCGAGCAAAACTGGAACTCCTCCCCCGCGGCCAGCCGCCGGGGAGTTTCTCCCGGCTGGAGGATCTGGCCGACCACCACCCAGGCCCCGGGGAGGTTTCGGTGCGCGGATTCGTGGGCGGCAAGCAGGTTTTCCGCCGGCTCGACATCGTCGTCAAGGAACAGCACGAGATCGCAGCGGGCCTGCAGGAGACCGGCATTCATGGCGCGGGGGATCGAAGGCTCCGGAAGCCTGATCCAGACGATCCTCCCGCTCTCCCGGCTCAGAAAATGCCCGGTCGCGGGCTCGTGCGCCGGCGTCTGATCCACGACAAGAATTTCCTCCGGATTCAACCGCAGGACCGCGCGCACGGTTTCAACAAGGACGCCCTCGCGTCCGAATGTGGGGATCACAACCGTCACGGCGCCCCCTCCGGGAGCCGCCGGAAAATCGTCAGGCTGTCCACCTGGCAGACAACACGAAAATCCGGATCCGAGTCTTGGATTTTCCGGACAAGCGCGGGCGGCCCCGGAGATCCCTCGGGCGCGACGCTGTCGTGAAACGCGGCGAACCCACCGGGCGCGATGTGTGGCGACCAATCGCTCCAGTCGCGTCCGACCCCCTCGTCGGAGTGATCGCCGTCAAAGAAGATGAAATCCACCGGGTCCGACCAATCCACGGCAGCCTCATGGCTGAAAAGCCGGACAAAACGGACGGCCCCGTTGGGGGACTTCGCGACCTCGCGCTTGCTGATCGAGAACCCGTAGGGAATCCCGAGCGCGCCGACGAAGAAGGGATCCACGCACGTCAGCGCCCCTGCGGGAGCCATGGCTTCGCGGAGCACGAGCGAGGTCACCCCCTCGAAGGAACCGATCTCGACAAGACTCCGGCAGCCCTGCGCGTGCGAGCGGATGGCGGCACGCTCGGCATCGGTCGTCTGCGTGGCAGCCGGCTCCAGGCCGAGATGGTATTTGATCCAGTGAAGAAATTGTCCGCCTCTCATGAGCGTCCAAGCTTCTGACAAAACTCTTGAAATTCCAAGGCCGCCTTTTTCCAAGTCATTCCCTCCGCGACGGCGCGTGCGGAACGTGAGATCCCGAGACAGCGGGCGGGATCCGGGGTGAATTGGAGGATCGTGTCCGCGATGGGATCTGCCGCGCCCGGCGGAAACAGGAACCCGCTTTCCCCGTGGCGGATCGTCTGGAGCATGCAATCGATTTGCGACCCCAGCACGATGCCGCCCCGCGCCATCGCCTGCACGAAGGCCAGGCTGAACCCCTCGAAATACGACGGCTGGAGGAAGAACCCATGGCGGTCGAGCAGGTCGCGCAGGCCATCCGGCGCGAGCCACCCCATGAGGCGGACTCTTCCGGCCTCGGGTCCGAGCAAAGCCGCAATGGCAGGATGGGCGGACTCCTGCGCGACCCACGTCAGCTCGAGGTCGCTCTCGCGCGCGAGCCGACGCATCACGCCGGCCGCAACTTCCGGCGCTTTATGGGGAGAAAAGGAAGCCGCGTGAACGACCCGGTGGAAACGGGCGGGGTCCGGCGGCGGCAGCACACTCAGGAAGTCGTCCGCAATCCCCGGCGCAAGAACCAGCACGTTCCGGCATCCGCCCTCGGCGAGGACGGCGTCGCGGTCGCCCACGGTCTCGACAACGATGCCGTCGGAATAGCGGGCGACCAGATGGTTGTGGCGGGCGAGAAACCGGCGCAGGACCCGCGTGGCCATCCGCTTGGCGGGCGGACGCGCATCGCGCTCGTATTTTTCCACCGCCTCCCACGAGCGGGTCTCCCAGCCGTGGCTGCGGTTGATAAAAACCCCGGGCAGGCCGCGCTCGCGAAAAGCTTTTGCCGCCAGCCAGGCATGGGGCTGGTTGACCTGGACGACATCATACGCGCGCGCCGCGCACCGCTCGAGGACAACGCTGCGGAACCAGCGGGGAAGCTCCAGGAGCTGGTGGAGATTGTGGTGGGGGATCCGCCGCTCCCACCCGCCGGTCCAGACCGCGTCCACATCGTGCCCGAGCCCGCGCAGCGCCGCAATCGTGTTCAAATCGCACCCCGAGGCGCCCTGAGAGGGATCCGGGTTCGTGTTCGCAACAAAGAGGAATTTCATTTTTTCAGCGCGCAGAGCGCCATCCGCCCGATCGCCCGCCAGTGCAGCGGCTGCAGGCGCAGGGCTTCGCGGAAGTACTGCGAGGCGGCGGGATCGCCCCTCCGGGCGAGCTGCACGCCGATCCGGTAGTTGGCGCCCGCTTCCGAGCGGGGTGCGGCACGGATTTTTTTTAGATGCACCGCGGACGCCAGCCCGGACGCCCGGTCGAGGAATGGTTTTTCCGGCTCTCCCCGCAACCGCGCCTCGTGGCAGAGATGGCCGATATCCCCGAACTGCCTCTGCACTCCGGCAAAACGTCCGGAGATCGCTCCGGGCAGCAACGTGTATTGGTAGAGAACCTCCTGAACGTAGCCGATCTTTCCGCTCTGTCCCATTCGCAGCCAAAGATCGGAATCCTGTCCGAAATAAAATTCCGCACGGTAGCCGCCGGCATTTTCACAGGCCTCCTTGCGAAACATCATGCTCCCGTGCGCCGGGGGTCCCAGTCCGTCCTGCATCAGCCACTTGGTGGCGGCATCGACGTCGGGCGGGCGGTGGATCACGTCCAGAAGCTCCCCCTCGGGGCCGCGATACTCCGCCCACGAGCTGATCATCGTACATTCCGGGTGGCGCTCCGCCAGGGCGAGGCATTTCTCGAAGCGAAACGGGGCGGACCAGTCGTCGGCGTCCTGGCGCGCGATCCATTTGCCCTGGGCGATCCGGCATCCGCTGATCAGTGCCCTCGTCAAACCCGCATTGGCCTGTGTGGCCACCCGGATTCGCCGGTCGAGGCGGCTGAACTTCTCGAGCAGTTCCGGCGTCTCGTCGATGCTTCCGTCGTCAATGATCACAAACTCGAAATGACCGGCGGTTTGCTTCAGGATGCTCTGCACGCTTCGCTCGAGAGTCCGGGCGCCGTTGCAAACGGCCATGACAACCGAGATGACAGGTTTGTCGTCCATGGGATCAGGAGCTGCGATGCCGTTGGGCAATGGCCTGGAGCCATGGCCTCCTCACCAACCAAGCCCAGACAGGCTTGCTCCAAAACCGCCAGTGCAGCATATAGGCCGGAACCGGGCGCACCGCGCCCGCATAAAACCTCCTCCACAAGCGGAAGTCTTCATGCAGGGAAAAGAACGCCCATGGCTTCGTCTCCCCGATAAAGTGCAGGTTCGGGGTCTCGTTGCCATGCGGTCTGGTTCGGGAAGGCGGCGAATCGAATTCCACGGTGAAATTCAGAGCGGAGGGGAGAGCGGTCACTTTTCCCCTCAAGGTATGGTTGAGTATCGTCTGGTCGTAATGCGTGCAGTGGTCGCAGTTCGCGAGGCAGAGCCGGCGGGCTTCGGCAAGAGTGCCATTCTCACGACAGTATCGGAGGTTGACCCCCATCACGCCGGTGTCGAAATAGGGAACCAGATCATCCCCGGGGCCCGATGACACGAGGGGGTCCCGAGCGAGGGACATGTGCGGTTGGATACACGCAGCCACGGCGCACGAGGGGCTGATATGCGAGAAGATTTCCATGGGATCCCGTCTCACCAGGATGTCGCTGTCAATGTAAACCGCCCGGTCACAGCCGGGCAAGGCGAGATCCATCCAAAGCCTGGCATAGGGAAGCGGACGGATGGATGGCAGAGGCGCATCCGGCGTGGAAATCTCCGCAAGCGGAACAAACCGGAGATCCGAGGACGGCCCGAACCGGCGGACGATGGACTGCAGCCGGTTTCTTTGCTGCGGCGCAAGGCCTCCATCCAGCACCCGGATGCCGAGTCCCGGCCCGGAATGGGACATCAGGGCGCTGGAGACCGCGACCGCGAGGCCTTCAAAAAATCCGGCGTTGGAAGCAAAAACCACCGGGGTTTTCTCCAGCGAACCGGATGCGGAATCTCCGGGCATGGGCATTTCGAGCTGAGTGGTCATGAAGCAGGGGGCATTCAACTGCGAATCAATGGGGCCAGCGAGCCGGATATGCCGTCGTGGAAGGCGACCCAGACTCCGTATCCGAAATCGGGCCCGAACTCCTCGAACGGCACGGAAAACAAACCGTCCGGGCGGAGGTGCATGACACGGTAACCGTGCTGGGCAAGAAACCCGGCGGGACCAAAAATATTGGTGCCGGAGGCGCGCCAGGTGGCGTTGCACTCGAACTGTAACACGTCAATGCGCTGTTGACGGAGCAGGCCTCGCGCTCCGCGCAGGACAAAGTAGTCGTGACCCTCCGTGTCGATTTTCAGGAAGGAGACGTTCCCTCCACCCCAGGAGGCCGACTCATGGTCGAGGGTTGTCACCGGGGTGGTCCGCCGCACGCTGCCCTCGCCCGCGTTGGCGGCACTCAAAGAGGAGAGTTGGTCGTTGGCGGAGCTCTCGAAGAAATCGGCCTCTCCACTGTAGTCCGACAAGGCAACCTCACGAATCCGGATTGCCGGGTTGTTCTTGAAACTCTTCCTCAACCCGCTGGCACAGGCGGTGTTCGCCTCGTAAATCCATCCCTGGGTGCAGGGGCGGGCATGGCGCAGAAAATTGGCCGTCCAGTCGCCCCGGTTTCCACCGACATCGATGAACATCCCCGCCTGCGGCGCCAGGATTTCGGCAAGGCGGCCTTCGCCGTTCAATGCGATGTCGGAGGATCCCGAGAGCCGCGAAAAATGCGCTGCAACCACCGCATTCGCCTGGTTCCGGATTTTGACGGCCGCACGCACCGCAAGCGGACTCGCGGAAATCCTGCGGTGAAGGCTCGAAAGGATTTTTTGATGTGTCTTCATGCTGGAACGCCGTCCCTCCTCTTCCTTTTTCCCGTGGAGTCCCATCGGGCGAAATATTCTGCCAGCCATGCGGCCCGCGTCCAGAAATCCCGATCAGGATGACGTCCGGCCATTTCAGACAGAAAGGCCCGGAGGCTTTTGAAAAAACCGGGCCGTCACACGGGGGTTGGAAAAAAGGATCGCCTCGGCAGCGGCCCTCCCGGCTTGGAGCAAGTTGCGGAGAAGGGCGGCCCCGCGCAGGTCGGGGCGGAAACCCAGATCCTGCGACCAGGGCCCTTCCATCGGAACCCAGCCTTCGCTTCGCGCCATTTTGTCGAGGCTGATCCCGGAGAAATAGTTCAGGTGCTCCCAAAGGTTGATGGCGGGGTCAAAGGCCCCGCCGCGTCTGATCGCGCGAATCTGCCGCCGCAAGTGGTAGTCCGGCATGGAAGGCACGGCCAGAAAGATCAATCCTCCGGGTTTGGTCATTTCGAGAAGGCCCCGGAGGAGGGCCCGGGGATCCGGCACATGTTCCAGAACCTCGTTCAGACAAATCACGTCAAACGGGCCGTTCGCTTTGCAGTCCTCCCATGTTTCGAGCACCGGAATTCCCTTTCTCTTCAAGAACTGCAGGCTGGAAGAATCGTTTTCAAACCCGACCGAATGAATTTCTCCGCCCGGGGCATTGAGCAGACGCACAAGGGTCCCGTGTCCGCAGCCGAAATCCAGAATGCTCTTCGGGCCGTCTCCCAAAAGTGCCGCCGCACGGAAGAGGCGCGCGGCCACGCTTGCCAGATGGGCGGTCCAATCCAGACGCAGTGACGCATGGGCGTCGTCCCGGGGATCGCACGCATAGAGCCTGTCGAGAAAATCCGGCTCCGGGAGACGGCCCGCAAAAACGAACCGGCATTTCAGGCACCGGCAGAGGGGCAGGGGGAAGTCCATGTCCTCTCCCCAGCCCGCCACGACCTCGGGATTGCAATGCCGGTTCCGGGCAATGAATTGCCGGGGCGGGATGGAGACGCTCACCCTTTGTTCTCCGGAGCCGCACAAGGGACAGGGACGGTTCATCTCGGGGATCTCATCTTGTCGGCAAACTCGCAGAGTGAGCCCAGGCGCTTCCAGCCCAGCAGTCGTGCCAGGAATCCGTAGAGGGCCTGCTTCCGGGAGCTTCCGGCCGCCCGGCGCGAAGCGGCAAGAAGGGCTTGGGATTCCGTGGCAAGCCCGGCGGCCCCGCATTGGCGGGCGAGCAGGAAGAGCCCGTTTGCAAAATGCCGGCGGTTGGGATCGCCCTCCGGGATGCCTGCTTTGAGGGCGTTTCCCAATATCAGCAGCCGCGCCCTGCTGCGGTCGCGGAGCTTCGCGAGATCACGCGGCCCGCCGCCGGATGCGCGCGGGCCGGAGTGGTTGATCGCGGAGGCAAGAAACTCATTGCAATAGGCCAGCTTCACGCCCATCGCCGCGACCCGCGAGTCGTATTCCCAGTCCTCCTCCTGCCTCAGCGGAAGCCAGGGACCGACGGCGTCGCTGATCTCGCGCCGGATCAAGGGGGTGATTGTCGGCCAGCAGCAACCGGACAGAAGCCGCGGAAAGAGGCGCGTCATTTCTTCTCCTGTGAACTGGCTGCAGCGACCGTCGTGCGACGCTCCGCGCGTGAACTCGCGGGTCTTGCAATACGCGACCCCGCAGTCCGTGTTCGCGCGCAAAGCGGCGACCTGCTCCCCGATTTTCCGGGGGTCGATCTGATCGTCGGAATCGAAGTATTGCAGAAACTCCCCGCGGGCCAGCAACCGCCCGCTCTCCCGCGCGGCACCGGGCCCGCCGTTCTCCCGTCGGACGACCCTCACGATTTCCGGATGCGCCGCTGCGATCTCCTCGCAGAGCGTGCCCGTTTCATCCGTGGAGCCGTCATCCACCAGGATCAACTCGATCGGGCGGTAGGTTTGAGCGAAGACCTGCGCGACCGCTTCGCGGAGAAATTCGCTCCGGTTGAAGACCGGCAGGACGATGGAAACCAGCCCGCGTTGGATGTCGGCGTTGCTCACGGGGTCTTTTGCCCGCTCCCCAGGCTCTCCAGAAAATAGAGAATGCAGGAAAGCGCGGGGAGGTAGAGCAAGCGGTCGAGGGATTGCTCGATGTGCAGCGTTTTTGTGGTCCAGTTCGAGAAGAGATACATGGACACAAAGGCCAGGAAGAGCAGCGCCGTCGCCACGGGAACAACCAGATCGGACCAACGGAATCCCCGCCCGGCGGCAAGGAGCCAGCCGACGGGCAGAAGCAGGAAGAGCGGAATCCAAAGCGGAGACTTCAGAAGAAATGTCACCGCAGCAATCAGGAGCGAAACCCACTCGGCCCGTTCGGTCCACAGCGCCGCAAGTCTGGGCGGGTTGAAAAAGCCGCTCTCGATGTGGAGACCGGCTTTCCAGATGACTGCGGGAAGAATCGCGACCAGGCCCACGACGGCGGCTTGCGCGAGAAATTTCAGCGACCGCATGCGGGGATCCCGCATCATCAGGGCCAGGAACCACGGGGCAAAAACTCCCGCCACCAGGAGGGCCGACTCCAGCTTGATCAGAACCGCGACCCCTGCCATGGCGATGCCGGCCAGTTGAAGCCCCGGACGCATGGGGGCGGCCGCCAGAAGGATCAGCGCGGATCCAAGGACTGGAAAGAGCAGCGTCTCGGCAGCCACATGAGTTCCGCGCAACGTTGGAATCATTCCGACAGCCAGAGCCAGCCCCGCGAGCCAGAGCCAGGAACCACGAGGCGTCCTGCGGATGACGCAGCCGGCGAGCAGCCCGAAGAACGCCATGTTCAAGAGCCAGATGGCGACCCGGTAATAAAGGATCGCCAGCGAGGCGCTGCTCCCGGGCAGGAACGGGCGGGCCGTATCCATGCCGGTCGCCCACATCGTCATCGCCAGAAAAATCCCGTAGCCGGGCGGATATGTTGCCGCATGCATCGAGCCCTGGGCCAGGAGCATGGCCGGGTCGTGATAGCCGAGATGGTAATACGACCGCGCGATCGGGAGCCAGTGGGTAAGCACGTCCCCGTCGAAATCAAGCCGCGCAAGGAAGACCGCCAGCGAGATCGCAAGCGCCGCGGCGATTGCGACGGAAGCCCGGGTGACGCGCAGCGGCGGGAGCGCGGGCGCGGCGCGGAGGAAATAAATTCCGGCCGCCCACTGCGCGGCAAGGAGGAATGGCCAGGCCTGCCAGAAAAACGATGCCAGCCAGATTTGAAGCGCGAGCCCGCCGACCAGCCCGGCGGCGGCACCAATCCACCCCGATCCCCCCGCAGCCAGCAGCATCGCGCAGGACAAAACGGCGCCGAGAATCAGGCACAGGCGCAGAATGCGGACCGGTGAAAATTCCGGCCGCGGCGCGGAAAATACAAACCCCGCCTTCCCGTGCAGATCCTCCAGAAAAACCACCCCCCCCGCTCCCGCGAGCGACGGAATGCGTTTTTGAAATTCCGCGAACACCTCGCGGGAATCGCAGACAATCCTTGTCCCGTCCAGCTTCAGCTCCGGCGCGACCGGGGCCGGCACGAGAACCGGAGGAGGACGGCCCGGAACAAAAAAACCGCCTTTTTCATCCACGGCGAGCCACTCTCCCCACCAGTCGCCCGCGCGGTTTTCCGCAAGGATCAGCCACGTCCGCACGGCATCGGGAAACGCGAGATGCCGGAGCGTGTAGGCCTCCATCTGCGCGGCGGCCACCCCGTTGTCCCGGCTCAGGTAAAGGATCTCTCGCACGCCGGAGACCTGCTGTTCCAGCCCCTCGAATTTCGTCAGGTGCTGGAGCGCGCGGCAATCGAGCCGGAGCGGAAAAAGGCTCCCCGCCAGCAGGAGCAGCAGGGCCGCCACCGGCGGCGCCAGAAGAAGAACGAATGATTGCTTCACTGGGAAATCTGAAAGCGGAAAACCGGGATTTGAAGCTTCAGGTTTCAGGTCTCGCATCTCAGGTTTCATTTTCCGGCCTCCATGCCGGCCCGGATCACGCACTGGCGGGCGCGGTCGCCCCGCCCGAGAAGAAGCTGCCGGAGCCCGCGAAACAGGAACAGAGCGGCGCGGAGCCGGGATCCGCCCCCTCCCCCGCACGCCACGCCGTAACGGAACGCGCAGCCGAACTTGAGTCGCTCCGGCAGAACGGCATGGTGACAGAGAGCAAGGGCAACATAAATTCCGCGCTTCCCACTTCGAATCAACCTCCCAAGAAATTCCGTCTCCTCTCCGCGTCCCATACTCCGGCCGATAACGCCGAGGTCCGTGCGGAAGCGATTGTTATTGGAAAAGCAGCCTTGGCGAAAGCCCATGCTGCCTCCAATGGGAAGGATGTCTCCGCCAATAATTTCGCGCTCTTCCGGGCCGAGATTGTAGCAGCCGTAGAATCCGTCTAAAAGGTCCATCCTCTCATCGCGAAGCCACACCGGCCGGCCGCCATCAAAAAGCGGCTTCACGCGGCCGCCAAAAAAATCCGCTTCGGGGTGCGCGGCGGCGGCCGCGACATAAGCCGCGATCCAGTCCGCCTCCACCCGGACATCATCGTCGGTGAAGAGAAGAAGCTGGCTGTCCGCCGTTTCAGCCACCGCGCGATTGCGCGCATGCGAAAGCCCCGGCACCGGCTCAAAAAGGTATCGCAGGGGCAGCGCGAATTCCTTCACGACCCCGCGCGTGCCGTCCGTCGAGGCATTGTCCACCACCACCAGCTCCCACTCCACGCCCGGCGGCACGCGGCAGGCCGCAAAGCCGGCCAGTGTTTTCCGCAGGCTTTCCCTGCGGTTGCAGGTGCAGATGGCGACGCTCAGCATGGAATTCTGAAATACAACTCGGGCACGAGGGGCAGCACGGCCAGCCCAAGCAACGAGAGCGCGTAAGCAACCGGCCCGAATTTCGGCTGTCGGGCTGGCTGCGGAAGATGGTGGAATGCGGGGTTTTCGTTCATGCCGTGCGAGACGCCCTATCCCGAATAAATCACAATGAGACAGCCCATCTTGCGAATCTTATGCCCGCCAGCGGGTTCCGCCTCCCGCACCAGATCACAGTGGATATGCCTTGGTCGGCGGCACCCGCTGACAGTCATAATCTTCTGCAATCTGAGCCGCCTCCCTGTGATTTATTCGGGCTATTGATCCGCGGGCGGGGCCGTAAGCGATGCCGCCCACTTGGATTGAAAGTCCGTCCAGCTCCAGAGCCTGCGCCGTTGCGCAAGACACCACTCGGGATGCTTGGCCGCAACATTCACCGACTCGGAGGGATCTGACAGGAGATCAAAGAGGTATTCGCGGCCCGCAAGGTAGTCCCAAACGTATTTGTAGCGCCCTTCACGAATGCCCAGGGAACCGGACCGGGAAAAATAGGCGCGCCTTCCGGAGGGGTCCTGCAGGAGGCTTTTCCCCTGCCAGAGCGGGTGCGGCGGAATGTCGCAGAGGTCGGCGAGCGTGGGCCAAAGGTCGATATGGCTTCCGACCATGTCGGGATCCAAACCGGCCTCCTGAACGCGGGGCGACACAAAAATCATGGGGACATGCACGTCCTCCTCGAACAAGGCGTGCCCGTGACAGAACCAGCCATGTTCGCCAAACGCATCGCCGTGGTCGCCCGTGACGACAAGAAGCGTTGAGTCGGCAAGCCCCAAGCGGTTGAGTTCCGAACAGAGGGAAGCAATGAGCCCATCGGCCTGCCTCACGGTGGCGAGAAAACGCCGGAAATCGCCAATTCGCTCCGGACCGGTCGCCTGATTCGGCATCAGGCGGTGGTCAGGCAGGGCGCGGAGGAGCGGCGGGAACTCCCGGGAGTCGAATGCTTCACCGCAGGGCACCGGGCGATACGGGCTGTGGGTGTCATACGTCCAAAGCATCAGGAAGAATCGCCGGTCCCGCGCCTCGCGCAGGCACCGGGCCGCGTCGGCAAACAACTGCCGGTCATCATAGTCGCCGTTCGTGAACGGCCAGTCCCGCCGCTCTTTCGACCAGTAACGATAAGCGTCCCGGGCCAGGTCGAACCCGCCGCACAGGAATGCCTTTCCCAGATTGTTGTAATCCCAGTCCCCCCCGGAAAGGAAATATGTCCTGAACCCGTGGTTGCGCAGCCAGTCGGGCGCGCTGGGAATGACATACGAAGGATGATCCATCGCCACGGCCGAGCCGTTGGGATCATTGTATCTGGCCGCAAACAATCCCAGTCCCGAGGCCGCCGTATGGGTGGCATTGGAATAGATGTTCCGCAGCACAACCGTTTGATCCCGCATGGCGCAAAGTTGCGGCGTTGTCGGCAACGAACTGCCATAGGCCTGCAGATACGGAATCGACACCGATTCCAGCACCACGACGATGATATTGCGCGGAACAAACGCCCGCTCAACCCGCCCGCCCGCCCTGGCAGCGGCCGGCAGGAAGTCGTCCCGGTCACCTGCCAGAGGTCGCGGGGTGTCGCCAAACCCGACGGACCAGAAGCAGGAGCGGACAAGCAGCCAATGAGGATTTCTCGCGAACTCGCAATTGTCGGGTGGAAACCAGCGCGCCTGCGCGAACCGGGAGCCCAGGAACGCCAGGCCGATCAAAGAGAGGATGACAAGCGGACGACAAATGATGCCTGATATCCGAACCCACCTGCCTGCCAGGAAATGCCAGGAAAAGAAGTGGGCGCCAATTGCACAAAGCGGCAGAAGGACACAGGCGGCGACGAGGTGGGGGGTGGCGAAGGAATAGATGGAGCGCTCCAGCTTCAGCCCGCCGGAGAACCGCAGCAGCGGAAGATTGAGAAACCGTCGGAGCACATGGTAGTGCTGGAGGTTCACCACCGCGTAGGCGAGCGCAAGACCGACCGCACAGCAGGCGACAACCAGGAGGGCGCGACGGCCGGCCCTGTTTGGCAGGAAGTGGTTGACAGCAAGCCCAACGGCCAGGAGCAGCAGGCAAACGATCAGGTCCTCGGCGCTGCACAGCGCGATGCGCGCCAGGGATGCCGCGATATGCCCGTCATAGAGATGCGGCGGGAACCCCGACGGGCTCAGGTCCCGATAAGCAATGACGCACTTGGTGCCAAGGAGAGCCACCCATGTGATGACGCAGAGGGACAACAGCCGGGCGGCGCAGAACTCACGCCCCCCCCCGTCGAAGGGGAACTGCGGCCCCGGGGGCCGTTGCCGCTCCTTGTGCGATGCGATCACGGGTTGAGTCTTGCGGATTTTCCGGGCGCGACCGCCTCGCAGACAACGGTCATTCCCCTGCCGCCGGATTTTGCTCCAGCCACTCGGCAAAGACGAGGAGGAGCCAGAGCTTGGTGCTGACGTCGCCCGGTGCGGCGAGGAGGCGCTCGATTTCGGGCATGTGGCAGAACCCCCCGATGCGCGAGGAGCGGATCCGCCCGGCGATGCCGTCCCGCGAACCCGGCGCAAACCAGTCGCGCAACGGGACCGAGAAACCCTGCTTTTTCCGGTTCAGAAATTCCGCGCCAAGGACCGGCGCGAAGACTTTTTTCAGGAGGAATTTCTGGTCGAATCCGTCCGGGGTTTTCCGGAGTTTGAAACGGGAGGGGATGCGTCCGCAGAGCTCGATGAGCCGGTGATCGAGGAGCGGCACGCGTGCTTCGAGGCCGAAGACCATGGTCGCAATATCCACCTTGGCAAGAATGTCGTTCGGGAGATAATTCTCCAGATCGCACGCCTGCATCCGGCTGCAGAGATCGGCGGGATGCAGCCGCGTCGAGGGCGGCGGCGGAAGAAAATTTTCGCGCAGCAACCGCGGGGAGGCGGCGCGGTCAAAGACCGCCTGGGCTTCCTGCCAGGTGAGGATCGGGTCGGCTTTGTCGCCGATGACGAAGCCCAGGTGTTTTCTGAGGCTGCCCGCCGGACCCCCGAAGGCCTGCACGACGTTCGCATACCACGGGTAGCCGGCGAACCCCTCGTCGCCCCCGTCGCCGGAGAGAGCCATTTTCACATGTCCGGCCGCAAGCTTTGCCAGATAGTGCGTCGGGATTGCCGAGCTGTCCCCGAACGGTTCGCCGTGGTGCCGCACGATTTCCGGCAGGATCGCGAGCGCGTCGGGCCGAACGATTTCCTCGTGGTGGTCGGTCCCGAATTTTGCGGCGACCTGGCGGGCGAACGGGAGTTCGGAATACGCCTGGTTTTCAAACCCGATGGAAAACGTCTTTACCGGCGAGGACATCTCGCGGGCCATGAGGGCGACGACCGCGCTCGAATCCACTCCGCCGGAGAGAAACGCCCCGAACGCGACATCCGACATCAGGTGCGCCCGCACGGAGTCGTTCAACGCCCCCGTGAGCCGTTCGATCCACTCCTCCTCCCGGACGTTTTCCTCCGGGTCAAAACGGGCCTGCCAATAGCGCCGCGGGCGGGCCTCCCCGCCGTCGAAGGGAACCCGCAGCGTGTGGGCCGGCGGGAGTTTGAAGACATGGCGGAAGATCGTGCGGGGGGCCGGGATGCAGGCGTGGCGGAAAAACATCCCGACCGCCTCCGGCAGGATTTCCCGCGGCGGGTTGTCGAGCGCCGCGAGCGCTCCCAGCTCGGAGGCAAAGGCGAACCGCCCCGGCCCGGCAAAATAAACCAGCGGCTTGATTCCGATCCGGTCCCTCGCGAGGAACAGCGAGCGGTCGCGAAGATCCAGGACCGCGAAGGCGAACATCCCGCGAAACCGGCTCACGCATTCCGCGCCCCACTGCTCGTAGGCATGGACGATGACCTCGGTGTCGCAACGCGTGGAGAAAACATGCCCGGCGAGCTCCTCCCGCAGCTCCGCGTGGTTGTAGATTTCCCCGTTGAAGACGACCCACACCGAGCCATCCTCATTGCCCATCGGCTGCGCGCCGCCGTCCACATCAATGATCGAAAGGCGGCGGTGCGCAATCCCCGCCTGCCCCCGGACAAGCGTCCCGCACCCGTCCGGCCCGCGGTGCGCAATCCGCTCCGCCATCCGGCTCAGGATGCCCTCATCGGCCGGAGCGCCATCAAAATGCAGAAGCCCGGCTATGCCGCACATGGTCTTTTCAAGTCTTGGATTTTTTGGAGGAGTTCGGGAAGCGCGTGACAACACGCCATCGGAGTTCATTCCACAAGCGCCGGAGGATCACCGCAAACGCAAGCAGCGGATCCGAATTCCGGATCCCCATGGGGAGCAGCCCGCGAAGATTCGGCAGCCACACCCTGGGCCGGCAGTCCTCGACCGACGTCCACCTGGAGCTGATGAAGTCGTCCAAAAACTCCATTTCCGCGAGCCGGCCGTGATAAAGAATCGGCGGCGAATATGCCGTGGAGACGTTGAACAGCACAAACTGCAGGTAGGAGGTCAGATGCACGGGGCGGACCCGCGATCTGGCAATCGCGATGGCGAGATACCGCTGGTCGTTGAGGCCCCGCTGATCTTTTCCAGGAAACATCCCCGGTGAGGACGCTGCCTTCTCATGGAGTTCCCGCCACTTGCCCAACACCTCCCAGACCTGCGGGTTCTTCAGGTAAAGGATGACCCCCGAGCTGCACTGGGTGTGCAGCTCCAACCCGTCGGGCTCATTGAGCTGGGGCCCTTCGAAAGTCACCCCGATGTCGTAATGACGAAGAAGCCCGAAAATCTTTTGGGGGTCGCGCGCAAAGACCGTGTCCGTGTCGACAAAAAGAGTCGCCTCGAACGGCGTCTCACGAATGTAGGCGGGCTTGCTCGCGAATCCCGGAACGGGCGGACGCACGATAAAGAGATCCGGCTTCGGATCGTGTTCCCATGCACAGTCCGTAACGACGGCCACAGATATGGCCGGGTTGGAACGCCGCAAGGATGCCATGGACCGCCGGGCTTCGTTCCGGTATTTCTCACCGAAGGCGATGTAGAGGACTCCACAACCCGGAAGGGGGAGATCGAGGTTCATTTGTTACACATTCCAGCCCGGGATTATCGGTCCTGTTCATCCACAGGCAAGCCGCCATCTGGAAACGGTCGCCGTCCCGCCACCCCGCATTGCCTGTTCTGTTTTTCCTGCTCCAAAGCAAACCCGGCGAATTCCCGGCGCTCCTCTTCGGTCGTCCACCCGCTGACATGCGGCCACTCGCCGCCGGCCTCGGCATGAGCATGGCGGGAAAACCTTCTGAAGAGCCGCTGGAGGGAGCGGGGCAGCCGGTTGAGGCGTCCGGAATCCTCCGGGAACCGCGCGGCAGTTGAATCTCCGGCAGAAGATGTCGTGGCGGCCCCGTCAAGGAAAGCGGCCCACTCCTTGATGTCATTCGGAGCGATAAAGGCCCCGTCCTGTGAATCGCGCGCGGATTCCGAAAGGCGGGCCAGAAGGCAGCGGTCCCGTTGCAGCCGCCCGACCTGATCGGCCGCAAGGGAGATCTCTCCAACGGGAAAACTCAGGCAGTTCGATTCCGGGCGGAAGAGGCCCTCGGTAAAAAATCCGGTGAACTCGGAAAGCACGGGGACGACCCCGCGGACGAGTCCCTCCCGCGGGGAGATCGTCAACCCCTCGGCAGGGCTGAACTGGACGAGCACGTCCTGCCGGAGGAGGAAGGCGTGCAGGTCAACGGATGTCAACCATCCTTCAAACCGGACGAGTCCGCGGGCGACCTCGCCTTGAAGAGCCCCCTCGATGAACTCCCTGTCTCTTCCCTCTCCCGCAACCGCCAGGACAAAATCCACATCGCGCCGGGAAAGCTCTTTGACAAAGGGCACGATGTCGCACGCGCGTTTGTCCGCATCGTCCAGACGCCCGACATAGCACAGCCGCAGGGAACTCCCGCCGGGAACCCGCTCGAACACGCCGGGCCCGTCGATGCCGGTCGGAATGCGTTTGACCCGCACGGGCGCCATCCCGCACTTTTCAACGATGGTGCCTTCCAGCAGACGGCTGTCCACCACGCAGAAATCCACGATCTCCCGATACCGGCGCAGGTCGGAAAAGCCATCCGCGTCCCAACCTCCGATCATCTGCACGAAGGGCCGGTGGAATCCCTTGCCGCGCAGGGAATGCATCGCCGGGATTGCGTCGAACAGCCGCGCCCCGACGACCATGTCGGGAGCAGTTTCGCGGACGGCCGTTTCAATTGCCGTGCGCCGTGCGTGGAAGGTTCCCCGCGTGCCGTCGAGTTCCACCGCGTGCAGCGGGCCGTTCTCCGCAAGAAAGCGGGCCGGATCATGGAACTTCGCTCCGCGCGCCAGCCCGAGAACCGCCTCCCATCCGAAATTCGGCAGCCTCCGGCACAGGTGGCAAAGCACGGACTCAAACCCGCCGTGCGATGAGGCGGACGGGGAAAGGAAAAGGACGCGCGGCATGAGATCAATTGTCCCCGGCGCCTGCCGCCAGCGGGCCTGGCCGCAGCCAGGCCGTTGTGTCGTTTTCGTCCGTGGCAATCTCATAACCGAGATCCATGAGCTCCCCATAGGCCTGGAGTCTTTCGGCTTGGGAAAAATGCTGGTGTTCGAAATGGACGATGGTCGGGCGGCGGGCGGCGAGCCCGGCGGTGCGCAGGAGGACGAGGTCGTGCCCCTCGGTGTCCAGAACAAGCAGGTCGCAATGCGGACCGGGCAGGTGCCGCCAGACATCGGCCCAGGCAATGGCGGGCAGTTCCTCGCTGGCGACCACCCTCTCATCCAAGCCGATGGATCGAAGCGTCTCAAGCAAGCGGGGAAGATTCAGCGTGGCCAGCCCACGAATCCAATCCGGTCCCGGGGTTCCATCGCGGACATAATGCATCGTCCGCAATCCGCTCGTCTCATCCACCACCGCCTGCAAAAGGACAAGGCCCGGACAGCCCTTGTAGGTTTCTTCCAGTGCGCGGAAATTCTGCGGCACCGGCTCGACAAGGACCCCCTTCCAGTGATGCCTCCTGACAAAGGGGTGCAGCGGATCGAAACGTTGCCCGTCATTCGCTCCCACCTGGATGAAGCAGAGGGAGTCCAGGTCCGGAAACCTCAGCAGCAGGACCCCCTCGAAAACACTTTGGGGCGGATGGTCCAGGTATCCCGCCGCCGGATGCGACCCGCTGGCCACACGGAATCCGAGCTTCCGAAAAACGGATTTCACCAAAGTTTTCATAGCTGCACCCGGACAAATCCGCGGAGGCGCTCCCCCGGCCTTTGCGCACTATTCCAGCGGGAGCTGGACGTTTCCCCTCTTGTAGTCCTCGAGAAAATTCCGGCTGTACGCGGCAAGAAATTCCGCCGGCAGGCCATCGGGATCGCGCCCCCCGGTGGCGTTCAAGCGGTCATACCAGTTGTGGTAGTGGGTCAGGGCTCCATCCAGAGTATAAAAATTTCCCAGCCCGTAGCGGAGGTTCGCCCAGGCGGGCTGCCAGTATTGATAGGCCTGGACCGGATTCACAATCGGTTCCGGAGCCGCCGGGCCGGCATGAAAATCCATGAACTGGATTTTTCCTCCCCGGCGGGCGATCTCTCCGGGCAGGTTGTAGGTGATGTGGTCGCCGAAAAAATCCACGGCCGCCACCGGCCATGGGAGCCGGAACCTGCGGATCCAGCGGATTTCGCGCAGCTTCCCGAGCATTCCAGTGTCAAAAAAAAGGAAGGAGCTTTCGGGCATCCCCCGCCCCCAGGGCCGGGTTCCATTGCCGCAGCCGGTATCCTCCGGCGAGACGAGGGAGGCCCCGCGGCGGACCGCTTCCATGCAGCGTTCCCGCCAGTCGGGCCCGAGAAAGACGACATCGGCATGGACAAGGAGAGTGCAGTCGCTCCGGGACATCGCGGCCAGCGCATTCATGGCGAACGGCTGCGAACACGCCTTGCGGATGACTTTCGCGCCGTGCCGCCGGGCGACATCGCACGAGTCGTCGGTCGAGACGTTATCCAGGACACAAACCTCCGCCTCGCCGCAGGTTTTGCGCAGCGAGTCCAGGCACGCATCCAAAAAAACGCGGCTGTTCCAGGAGGTGACGCCGACAAACAGGCTCATGAAAATAATTTCACTTCTTGACTGGCAAGGAGGAGTGGACGCATCACTGGTTCGGGGTGAATTTCGTCCCCGGCCGGAGTTCCTGAACTCCAGAGGTTATGTCCAACCTGAAATTTCCCCAATCCGGGTTCCAGGCATGCTGGCCCGCAGGCAGGCGGACGGGGGCATCGAGGTCAAACCGCAGCACGTCGTGGACAGCATCCGCCGGACTCCAGCCGCTTGTGACGGCAACAAACGAACAGGTGTACCGTCCGGGAGCAAATCCCGGATCCGGGATTTCCACGTCGAGCGCCACCGTCTGCCCGCACGCCAGCGGGCCACAGGGGCTGCTAAATGCGGTGCCGAGCGGATGGCCGTCACGGGCGTTGATTGTGATCACCAAGATCAGCTCCGGGACGTCCGCCTTGGCGGAAAGGGTCAGACGGATGCGGAGAGGATTCCCGCCACGAAGCCGTCCGGCGACCATCCCGTCCAAGCTTGCGCCCAGCAACTCGACCTTGCGCTCGCCCAGCCAGGTCGGCCTTCTGATGCCGGAGAAATCGCAGTCTCCGGACGTGGTTTGCTCATTGCGCTCGATATACTTTTCAACCGCCTCGCCGCTGGGCCCCGAAAAAATGCAGCGGCCGGATGCGAGCACGAGGCACCGGCTCGTGAGGCTGGAAATGGCCGTCATGTTGTGGCTCACGAAAAGCACCGTCCTTCCCTCGCTGCCCAGACGGGACATCGCTCCCAGGCACTTCTCCTGAAACTCCGCGTCACCCACCGCGAGAACCTCGTCCACGATCAAAATTTCCGGGTCAAGGTGCGCCGCCACGGCGAAGGCCAGCCGGACATACATCCCGCTGGAGTAACGCTTCACGGGCGTGTCGAGAAACTTTTCGACGCCGGAAAACGCGACGATCTCGTCGAACTTCCGCGCCACCTCGGCGCGTTTCATCCCGAGCACCACCCCGTTCAGAAAAATATTTTCGCGCCCGGTGAGCTCCGGATGAAACCCCGTGCCGACTTCGAGCAGGCTCGCCACGCGGCCGCGCAGCACGACCTCTCCTCCGGTCGGCTCGGTGATCCGGCTCAGGATTTTCAGCAGCGTGCTCTTGCCCGCGCCGTTGGCCCCGATGATGCCGAGAACCTCGCCTTGCTGCACGTCGAACGAAACACCGCGCAGCGCCCAGAATTCATCGGCCTTCTCAGGCCTGGCTTCCCGCTTTTTGAAAAGCCCGGCCAGCGTGTCGCGAAGCGTATGGAACTCCCCGGCCGAGCGGGATCCGGTGCCGAGCTGGTAGCGCTTGGAGACGTCGCGGACTTCGATGATGGGTGAGCTCATGCCTGGGCAATGGCCACGAGACTTTGTCCCAGTGGCGGACGCATGACATGATATTCCATGGCGTGCGCCACGCGGAATACCAGCCGGTCAAAAAGACGGACCATGCGCGGGTTGAAGGAGCGGCTTTTCAAAATCCGGAAATTCAGCAGCCAGACGAAATATCCCGGGAAGTTGAAATAATAAAGTTTTCGGGCCGTGAACCCGGCCGCTGTGAGCGCCGCCAGCATGGAGGGTTTTGTGTAGCGTCGGTAATGTCCGAAATCCCTGTCGATCGGCGCGTAGATCTCCGGGCGCGCGGGGGTGAGAATGCAAAGATGCCCGTGCCTCGGGGCCAGCAGGGTCCGGTAGCGGGACATTTCTTCGACGTGATCCTGGATGTGCTCCATGACATTGATGCTGACAATGGCGTCGCACGACGTGCTGGGCGGCAGATCCACGACGGTTCCTTCCACCAGGGAAATGCCAGGGCACTGCCCGCGGAAAATTTCTGCGAAGCGCGCGTCCGGCTCGACTCCCGTGATGTTTTCTTTTCCGACCTGCTCTGCGATCAGGGCGGTCAACTGCCCGATCCCCGCCCCGACTTCAATGACGTGTCCCTTGAGGAAGGGGGCAAACTCCCGGACGATCGCACGCGGGTAGAAATACGCCTCGTGCAGCGCGGCAAACTCAAAATCGTCCGAGGCGGCTTCGCTGTTGGGCGTGTGTTCCATGAAAGTTCAACTGCTCTTGGCAACAGGAGAGAAGCCGGCAGTGCGGCGGCGGTTGTAGCTTGCCCGATACTTTTTTTTGTCCTCCATCACCAACTGCATCTGGTTGGCTTCCCCGGAGACTGATGAATCGCGCTGTTGGATAAATAGAGCGAGCTCTTCCATCCTTCCAAGCCTGCGAGCAAGGGCAACCAACGAAATCCTGCGCAACACGTCTATTGTGATTGGTCTTTTTGAGTCGGAAAAAACAAGCGCCTTGATAAATCTTTGGCAGTCTTCTGAATTCAACATCTCCGCAATCAGACTGGCTTCTTCCATGCACTTACAGGCAATCGAATAACACGTATCGTCAAGAATGACCGGGCGGCCATCATGAGGAGCAACCACAACGAACCTGAAATTATTATACAACCCTGATATCGCAACCTTCCAAGGGGAAAAGGAATAGTCCCCCACACCAAACACACTAAATCGAGGGCGGTTCAGATAAATGGAACTCTTCCGACCATCCATTTTCTCCGCGTTCTTCAATAAATATTCCCACGTCTTTGGTGCCGAAAGTTTGATTTTATCAGTATTTTCTCCGGTCGTCTTTTGAGTCACAATGACTGATTTGCGTGGAATGAGGCGGCTGTTTCCCAGATCGGAAGACTTCAACAATGGAAACACAAATTGATTCTCGATATAAATCGGTTCTCCGTGCCCATTCCTGTAATGACCGTTAGTCGCTGTCAGCTCCATTATTTCCGATGCGTCATGCTTCAACCCGGATCGCCAAGTATAAGGCGAGCCTCCATCCAGATCGCGAAGCGTTTCGTAGCTTTTCACATCAGACACCAGGCTGCCATCCACCAAGCCGAATTCCGAGAGCTTGGTCGTTGGAGCCAACGAGGCGTAAATAGATGCAGTGAGAATTGATGTTTTCTTCGCTCGCAGAAAGAAGAGACACGCATCCACGGAAACATCAAAATGCTTTTTGGCATCAATGAGAAAAATGCACGACCGCTCTCTTCCCGCGTCTGTTTTCCACAGGTGTCGAAGCACCTTTCTGGCTGTCATTGTCTTGCACAGCATTGCTATGGCACCCGAAGAAGGAAGCGCTTCAATAAGGCGAATAAGCATCCACTCTGCGATATCAAAATTGGCTTTCCCAGTCTTCGCATCAAATCCACGAAGCCCTTGAAAATTGGTCTTGGCAGGAACATTCGCGCTGCCAAGACATCCAAGTTCCGCATTGGTAACCCAAGGGGGATTGCCAAGCACCAGCAGTTTTTTATTGTCGCACGAAGAGAGAATTTCCCGCCAGTTGGCATCAAAAAAATCCTGTTGCGTGATATGAATGCCTCTTTCTCCAAAAAGCAATCCAGCTTCTTGAACGTAGCGTGGATTGATCTCATACCCCTGATAATTCAATCCGCTTCCCCATTGCGTATTCGCGGCATCGAGAAATGCACCAAGCCCGGCGGTGGGCTCGATGACTCTTGCGGGCGGACCAAACAACGTGTTAACCAACTTGACAACCTCCTGCGCCAAGGGCAATGGGGTTTGGAAATCGCCAAACTCTTTTTTTGCGCTCACAATTTGTCAATTCCGGGAGTGGCTCCGGCCTGCTGGATAACCCGACCGTATTGGAGCCTCCACTGCAGGGCATTTGATATTGTCAAATAGCCGACTTCGGGCGGTTGGTTGAAAACCTCATCTGCAAGGGCCTGCGCTTGAATGTCGTCCATCGGCAACATCCGTTCAGAAAAAAATGCCAGAATGTCATCTGTGTTGCCGTGATTTTCTATGATCTTTAGCAGGCCGGTAGTCGTCTGAAAATCAGCGGTTTTGGATGCATCGACAAACACTGTATGTAGAATATTCAGGCGTCCTGTCTGACGCGCGTGAATATCCGTCTTTTCATATACAAAAACAAGAAGATGGTAGCCCAAGCCATAGACTTTCTGCCTGGCTGACTTGAAAGGACAGGAGGACTGAGGCTGTTTGATGCTGGTTGTTTTCAGATCAACTCCGAGTTCTGGAAAATCAATTCCCTTCGCAGAAGAGCCGAAGATATAAGTGTATTTTTGGATCAGATATTGCTGGAACTTGTGTTCCAAGTAGGTGCCGACGGCTTTGCCGTCCGTGACCCCGAACAACGATGGTTCATCGTGTGCAGATTCCTCTATCGCAAAGGCTGATGCTTCGGATTTGAGAATGTTGATAGTGAGGTTCAGAGATGTCTTTTTCATTTGCGGGGCGCGAAGTCAGCAGGTTTCGGAAACCGTAACCAGTCGTTCGCTATTCCTCTGAGTTTCTTTCCAAGCACTTGGAGTATTTTTGTTAATCCAACTAAATCACATCCGCAAACTGCCTCTCGACCTTGTGGAAATACGAGAGCCCGACCGCAAGAAATGCCACGGTGACAGCGCAGGAGATGGCGAGCTCGGAGAGCAGCGGGGGCGCGCCGCCGCAAAGCGCCCAGCGGAAGCCGTCAATGACACCCACGAGCGGGTTGAGGGCGTAAACGTGGGCGGCGGCGGGGCCGAGTTTTTCGCGCACGAGCGAGCTGCTGTAGGCGACGGGCGAGATGTAGAGGCCCATTTGGAGAAGGAACGGGACCACGAACCGGAAGTCGCGGTATTTCACGTTGAGGGCGGTGATGAGGAGCGCGGGGCCGAGCGCGGCGGCGCAGGCGAGCAGGAGAAATGCCGGAAGCACCAGCCAGGGGAGGCCGGGCCAGACGCCCTGCCACAGGAGCACGGGAACAAAGAGCACCGCCATCACCGCGAAGTCCACCAGCGCGACCGACAGCGCCGCCAGCGGCACGATCACGCGCGGAAAATAGACCTTCGAGATGAGGTTGGCGTTGCTCACCATGCTCTGCCCGCACGAGGAAAGGATGTTCGAGAACAACTGCCACGGCAGCATGCCGGCCAGGACCATCGCGGCATAGGAGGTGCCGGCATCGGGCTTCAGCCCGGCGAGCTTGCCGAAGACGAACGTCATCAGGATCACGGCCGTCAGCGGCTGAAGCACCGCCCAGACCGCCCCGAGCACGGTCTGCTTGTATCGCACCGAAATGTCCCGCGCCGCGAGGGTCACGAGAAGCTCCCGGTAATCCCAGACGTCTTTCCAATAGCGGGATTTCGATCCGGCGCGGATCCGGACCTCGACGGGAAAATTTCGGCAAGCTGCCGCCTTTGGTAATTCCGGGGGAACAGAAAAACCAGTCGGCGATGTGTGGTCTGGAGGCACCCTGATGCCCGGAATTGTAGCCTCCACACGCCGGGCAGACAATGCGGAATGCGGATTTTCCTCTCGATTTTCCGGCGGCCCCGATCATGAATGGGGCATGTTGGCGAAGCGTGTGATCCCGTGTCTGGATGTCACCGGCGGCCGCGTGGTGAAGGGAACCAAGTTTCTGGAGCTGCGGGACGCCGGGGATCCGGTCGAGTGTGCGAAGATGTATGACGAGCAGGGGGCGGATGAGCTGGTCTTTCTGGACATCACGGCCTCCAGCGACGCGCGGGCCACAATGGTTTCGGTCGTCGGGCGCACCGCCGAGCAATGCTTCATGCCGCTCACCGTGGGCGGCGGCATCCGCACGGTGGAGGATTTTCGCACGATGCTTCGCGCGGGCGCGGACAAGGTCAGCGTGAACACGTCCGCCCTCCAGCGGCCGGAGCTGATCAGCGAGGGGGCCCGGGCATTCGGATCGCAGTGCGTCGTCGTGGCGATCGACGCCAAGCGCGATGGGCCCGGAAAATGGAGGGTCTACACCCACGGCGGACGCAAGCCCACGGAGCGCGATGCGCTCGAGTGGGCGATCGAGGCCGAACGCCTTGGCGCGGGGGAGATCCTGCTGACAAGCATGGATGCGGACGGCACCTGCGGGGGCTACGACCTGGAGCTCACGCGCGCGGTCGGCAGCGCGGTCGGCATCCCGGTGATCGCCAGCGGCGGAGCCGGCGACCTGGAGCATCTCGCGGATGTCCTGGAAAAAGGAGGCGCCGACGCCGTGCTGGCCGCCAGCATTTTCCACTTCGGAAAATTCACCGTGGACGACGCCAAGGACCACCTCGCCGCACGCGGGCTCCCCGTCCGCAGACGGTTTGCCAAATAAGACGCATCCCGCAGTTCCTCACTCGGAGAGCGCGAAGAAAAACCGTTTCCGGAATTATTTCTTCTGCGGCGGCTCGAACAATTTTTTGTATTCGGGGTAGCCGCTTTTCTCGAGATCTTCGGCGGGGATGAAGCGGAGGGCGGCCGAGTTGATGCAGAAGCGGACTCCGGTCGGGCCGTCGGGGAAGACGTGGCCGAGGTGGGAGTTGCCTTTGACCGAGCGGACTTCGGTGCGGGTGACTCCGAGCGAGGCATCGGTTTTTTTCTCGATGGCGGCCTCGTCAATCGTGCGGGAAAAGCTCGGCCATCCCGTGCCGGAATCAAACTTGTCCTTCGAGCTGAAGAGCGGCCGGCCGGAGACGATGCAAACGTAAATGCCGTCCCGGTGGTTGTCCCAGAACTCGTTTTGAAACGGGGGTTCCGTTCCGCACTGGGCGGTCACGTGTTTTTGAAGCGGAGTGAGCACGGGATCTGCCGCCAGAACCATGCCGGCGGCAAGGGCAAGCACGGCACAAACGGCACCTTTCATGAAAGACTGTTGCACGGGATGCTGCGGCCCGCCACCGGTAATTTATCCAAAAAATCAACGGGGTTTCTGGAAAAGCTGTTCGAGCGAGGGGTCCGGCTCGGAGCCGTGCTGGAGGGCTTTTTCATAATGCTCCCTGGCCAGATCGAGCGAGGGCGGTTCGCCGGTGGCGTAGAGGACCGACAGGTTGAAATGGGCATCCGGGTAGTCATCCCGGATGGCGATGCTCCGCTTGAAGGCCTCTTCCGCCTGTTCCTTCCGGCCTTTTTCCCCATAGCAGATTCCGAGATAGTTCTGCGCGATATGGTCCTTTTCATCCGACGCGATCGCCTCCTGCAGGGAGGAGATCGCATCATCGAAGCGCCCCTGCTTGCAGTAAACGACCCCCAGGTTCGTTGCGGCAAAGGCGTCCTTCGGATTGATTTCCGTGGCCTTTTTCAAAGCCACTTCGGCGGCGGACAGCTTGCGGGCCTGGATCTGGGTGACGCCCAGGTTGGAGAGGGCAAAGTAGTTGTTCGGGGCGGATTCCACAATCTGCTGGTAGAGCTTCTCCGCCTCATCATAGCGGCCGAGCTCGAAGAGCTTGCGCGCCTGGTCCACCATGGCGCGTGTGGGATCCGGAAGCGACTCCGGCCCCTCTGCTGGAAGCGGCACGGGGAAGCCGTCCGCCGGCTTGGCCACAGCCATCGTGACGGCCATCGAGGAAGGACCGGTTTCGCTGAGCATCGCGATCGGTTCCTTGAAGAGAAGCTTCTCGTCATCGCTGAGCCGGAACGCCGGGCGGCGGAGAATGTCGATCTGCTTCGTGATGGTGTCGGACTGGATCTGGAGGGTCTGGATTTCCTTTTCGAGCTCGCCGCTCGCCGCATCCCTTTCCGCCTGCTCTTTGATTTGGCGGAGGATGATCGTGCGGAGCAGGTCGTTCTCGACCATCGTGCGTTTTTCATCCGCCGACGGCTGCGGGTTCAACCGGAGACGGGCGACCTCTCCCGACGACTCGTCGAGCTGCCTGGCAAGCGCCTTGACCTGGTCGTCGCGGGCTGCAATCTGGGCCTGGCTTTCGAGCAGGCGATCGTTGAGCGAATTGATTTCGCTTCGAAGCTCGGCCAGCAGTTTCTCGCTCTCCTCCGGCTTTTTGGCCGCCTCGGCGAGTTTCCTCTCGCTCTCCGCAAGGCGTGCCGAGAGGTCCTTGTTCTCGGCCGACAGCCTCTCCAATCGCTCCGTGTCCGTGGCCTCCGCCAGTTTCTTTTCCAGTTCCTTTTTCTCCTTGGAAAACTTTTTCGTCAGCTCCTCTTTTTCCTGGGCGAACTTGTCCTGGAGGTCCGCTTTCTCCTGGACGAGACGTTCCATCGCCGCCGTATTGTCCTTGATCTTTTTCGTGCGGGCGACCGCCTCGTCGCGCTGCCCTGCGATTTTCTTCCGGTCGGATTCGAGGGACTTGCGCCCGGTATCCGCGGCCTCGATGTATTTTGAGGCGTTCTCGAGCTTGGCGAGCAGCCGTTGATTTTCTTCGATCAGTGCCTCATTGTCCGCCTCGATCTTGAGGACTTTGACCTGGATTTCGGCCAGGCGCTTGTCTTCGGCCGGGGGGGCCTTGGCCGCCCGGATCTCCCGGTCGCGGATCGCATTCTCCATGGCATCCTGCGCCTGGGCAAGCTGGGCTTTGAGCTCCACCACGGAGACCTTGGTTTTGTCCACCTCGAACCGGGAGCTCTGGAGCTCCGCCGCCTGGCGGGCCAGCTTTTCCTTGAGCCGCTCGTTCTCCGCGCGAGCCCCCGCGAGCTGCTGGCGAAGAGCGGACGATTCGCCGGAAGGCGCAGGGGAAACCGGGATCGGGGTCCCCGAAGGAGCCGGGCGCGCGGGCACGAAGGGTCTCGTGGTATTGATGGCCGGGGGGGGGAGTGAAATCGTCTCCGCCTGCGGCAGCGGCCCTTCCGGCCCTTCCGCGATGGCGGGAAGCTTCGCCACTTCCGCTTCCAGGCGGGAGATGTTTTCCCGCGTCTTTTTCAACCGGTATTCCACGACCGGAGGCTGCCAATCCGGATCGGATTTCATGATCTGTTCGAGAAGTTTTGCAGCGCTCTGATAACGGGAAAATGCCTCGCGCGGATTGCCGTCGCGCTCCAGCTTCTCGCCGTTCTGAAAATCCTGGTAGGCCCGGAGAAAACTATCCGAGGCTTCCTGCGTCCACGACCAGGCTGAGCCCAGAATCAGGAGGCAGGCGACCAGCAATGCTTTCCGCAGAAGAGTAGTCACAAAAAGAACTGCATACGATACGTTGGCCGGATGGGAATATCAACTTGAAACGCGGCACCTGAAACGCGCGCACCCAACGCGCCTGATCCGCGTGCAAGCGCCATTTCTTGCAGCAAAACACGAAACGTGTTTCGTAAACCCGGCTTCCCCTGAATATTTCACAGGGGCTTGGAGCGTGAAGAAGTTCGAACCCTATCGGACCGGAGGTTTTCCGGTTTCCAGCATTTCGATAAGGCGGGGGTAAACGATATCCACGCGCTGGTCGGACTGGCTCGGATCGATGAAATCGTGCGGCACTTTTTCCGATGCGGGAAACTCGTAGGTCTCAACAACTCCGGGCCGGCTATTCCGCCAAATGGATGCCAAGCTTGCAGCGACCGCATTGTTGGCCGCAATATCGGCCGCGGATGTGACGAACAGGATCGACCCGCAGGCGGGCGGGGATTTTCCTGCCTCGCTGAAAACCTCGACACCCAGCCGCATGGTTTGCCCGATGCTTCGCGTCGAGAACCGCGGGTAGGCATGCACCGAACCGGAGACCTGATCCTTGTGAACCGGGTCCCACCACAGGAAGGCATTCGGCATCCGGATCAGAAGCTGGCTGAGCGGCCGGTTGGCCCACTGCGGAAGCCCGCGGGGCGAAAAGAACGGGGCCAGCAAGACGGCGCGATCCACATCGCTGCGGTTCTGCGCCACCCACGCCGTGGTGGCTCCGTTGATCGAAAGACCCGCAACAGTGAGCTTCCTGCCAAGAGGACGGGAGAGCGAAATGGCGAGGTTCGCGTAATCGAGCATCGCCTTTGCGGTGAACACGCTCAGCGCATCGGTCATCAGGTTGGCATCGCCGTGACCCGGCGTGCGGGGAATGACGACGTTGTGCCCGCACTCGAACAGGATCCTCCCGAGTTTGTCAAATTGCACGGGCGAATTCGTGAGACCGTGGAGGAGAACAAAAACATGCTCGGTTGGCGCGTCATGGAGGAATACCCTCGGCCGGCCGGCTTCCGAGAGCGTCAATGGGGCCTTGGCGATCCGGGTTTCGATCAGCGCTTTCGCCTCGCCGTAGTCGGATGGCGGAGTGAATTTCGGCACGGTGAAAGAGTAATTCATGGGCCACAAAGCAAGCATCATAAGGCCGGCCAGGCAAACCGCCACTCCAAGAACCGCCCAGCGCACAATCTGCCGCGCTTTTGATCGCATCATCATGGGATTTGATCTATGCCAGAGCCAATGCCAGACGCAAAGCGCATTATGAGGATCTGCGTTCCATGGAGCTCGAAAATAACCCGTGACATGGGCATCTTGCCCATGTCTTGCTGGATTGTTGTCCTCGCGATCACGGCCATCTCAGGATGCGCCCCCATCTCGAAGTATCCGGCGCCCCCGCGTGTGCGCGAAGGGGCCCTCGCGCAAGCCAGCACATGGGCGGCCTCCGCACGGCGGAACCTGGAGGAAAAGGCGGCTTCCTCGAAAAGCCTGGCCTCCTTCCGGGCCGCCATTACGCAAAACTCTCCCGAGGCCCGCGACATCGCAAATGTCGTGCTCGGGCGGTTCGTGGAGTCCAACTTTGATGGGGCGAGACTTCGCAAAACGGAGTTCGCCGGGCCGGACGGTGTCGTTTACCGTGTCCGGATCGCAACCGACCCGCGCGACTGGTCGGCGACACTCCTGAACAGGCTGACACCCATCCGCCCTGCGAGGACACGGGCGGCGGCATCGCTGCAATGGCCGGGCTGGGGAGTGCCGGTGATCGGAGAAAGCAAGCCCGACCGCGCCGTTCAGCCGTTCGAACCACGCATGGGATACCGCCTGCCCGTCACAGTGGCTGCGGACATGCACATGCGCGGCGGCGTTTGCGAAACAACCATCCGGTTTCTCAATCCCGAAGTCACAAAATCCATCCGCATCGGCGGAAAAATGCGCCCGGTCGCGGGCAACCTCTTCGCCCCGAACCTCGCGACATTCCGTCGGGGAAACCCGCTGATCCTCAGCCTGCGCTGGTTGTTCCAGGTGGACCGGTTCACGTATCCCACGAGCCTCATTTTTATGCAGCCCTACGATCAGGACCGGATTCCCGTGGTCCTCGTGCATGGGCTGCTTTCAACCCCGCAAATGTGGGGAGAAGTCGTCAATGGCTTGCAGGCGGATCCCGCAATCCGGAAAAATTTCCAGTTCTGGGCGTTCTTCTATCCGACCGGGCAGCCGATTTCTGTCTCTGCGCTGGACCTGCGTCAGGCACTGCGCTCCGCGGAATCCCGCTATCCGCTGGCCCGCGGCATGGTGCTGGTCGGGCACAGCATGGGGGGGATTATTTCGCGGGTGCAGGCTTCGAGCTCGGGCGGCAATGCCCTGCTGAACGAAATCTTCGGAATGGACGCCCGGCGTGTTGTCGCGCGCCTGCCCAACGCACCGCTTTTGCGTGATACGCTGATCTTTGAACGGGACAAGAACGTGCGCCGCGTCGTCTTCGTTTGTGTTCCCCATCAGGGCAGCAACATGGCGCTTGCGGGATCGGCCGGGTTCTTCGCCTCGCTCATCCGCCTGCCGAACAACATCGTCGGGGCGGTTGCTGAGGTCTCGGATGTGGTGACAACGATGGATTTGCGACGGCCGCCGACGAGCATCGCCGGCCTGTCCCCCCGCTCCCCATTTCTGCGGGCCTTGAACCAGCGTCCCATCGAGGCTCCACACCACACGATCCTCGGCGATCGCGGACGGGGAAATTCCCCGAACAGCTCGGACGGTGTCGTCCCATACTCGAGCGCCCACCTCGCGACTGCGGAATCCCAACTGATCGTCCCGGCCGGCCATGGCGCATTCCGGCACCCGATGGCGATCGCCGAGATGCGGCGGGTTCTCCGCGAGCATCTGGTCAATGCGGGTGGAGCGGCAGCAGCCAGGGCACCAACAAAACGCTGACGACCATCACGACGAGGGAGAAAGGCACTCCGACCTTTACGAAGTCGCCGAAGCTGTAGTTGCCGGGCGCGACGACCAGGGTGTTCACCGGCGACGAGATCGGGGTCATGAATGCCGTGGATGCGGCAAGCGCAACGATCATCGCAAAAGGATAGGGCGACGCATTCAAATCCCCCGCAATCGCCAGGGCGACAGGCGCCATCAGCACGGCGGTGGCGGTATTGGAAATAAAGAGCCCCAGAATGGCTGTGATGCCGAACAGGCAGGCCAGCACGCCGTAGTCCCCCAGCCCTGTGGTGACCGCCATCAGCCCCTCGGCAGCCAGATCGACGCCACCGGTTTTCTGGAGCGCGATGGAAAAGGGAAGCATGCCGACAATCAAAATCAGGCTCTTCCAATGAATCGAGCGATAAGAGCTGTCGAGGTCGATGCAGCGGAGCGCTCCCATCAGAAGGCAGGCGATAAGAGCGGCCTGCACATTCGGGACAACTCCGCTCACCATCAGGCCCACCATGACGACCAACGAGATCAAGGCGTGGACCGTCTTCCCTTGGACTGGCAGAACCTCGGAACTTTCCGCAGGCAGGTTGAGGAGCACGAGGTCGGTCCGGTCGGACTGCAAGCGCCCGATCTTCTTCCAGGGCCCGATGACAAGCAGCGTGTCGCCGACCCGCAACGGCTCGGCAGCATACCCGCGCCCGCTTGCGGTTCGTCCGTGCCGGAGACCGAGCACGGTCAGGTGAAAGCGGCTGCGGAAATCCGATTCGATGACGGATTTTCCGACCAGGCTGGAGTCAGCCGCGACCATGACCTCCGCCATGCCGAGTTGCTGGGAGCGGTCACTGAAGTAGGCACCGGTGAGCGGCAATTTCTCAAGAGCGAGACGCGCGCAGGCCTCGGGAATGTCAACGTCCGGGGAGAACACATCGACGAGGAGAACGTCATTCACCTCGAGTTGGGTCTCCGCGACAGGAGCAAAGGTTTCCCTCGAGAACCGGCGCGTGCGCTCGATGGCGACCACGTTGATCCCCGAGTCGTCACGCACGTTCGCCTCGGCCAGCGTCATTCCGACCAGCGAAGATTCCGGCGTCACGCGGACGCGGAACTCCCGGTCCACGAGCTGGTATTTTTCGATCCAGTCCTGCAGGCTCACCTGCCGGACATCGGCGGCCCCGCCTGCGGTTTTTGTGGCCAGCCAGCGGCGGGCGAAGAGCATATACGCGATCCCGAGAACAAGAATCGGAACACCGAACGGAGTGAAGCTGAAAAAGCTGAATCCTTCCGATCCGCTGCGGACGAGTTCGCTGTTCACGACGAGATTCGGAGCGGTGGCCACCAGGGTCATCATTCCGCTGATCAGCGCGGCCATCGAGATTGGCATCATGAGCTGGCTGGCCGCCGCACCGGTGCTCTGGGAGATGCGCAGCGCGACCGGAATAAAGATGGCCACCACCCCGGTCGAACTCATGAAGGCACCGAGCGTGGTCACGACCGCCATGAGCAGGGCAACCAGCCGGGACTCGCTCTTGCCTGCGGTCCGGATGAGCCAGTCGCCGAGCCGTTGGGCGACACCCGTGCGCACGAGCCCCTCCCCGATGACAAACAATGCTCCGAGGAGCACGATGTTCGGATCGCTGAAGCCGGCAAGCGCTTCGCCCATGGTGATCGCCCCGGTGAAAGGCAGCACCGTGAGCATGATCAGGCCGACGGCATCCATCCGCGGCCTGTTCATCGCGAACATCGCGATCGAGATTCCGAGCAGTCCGAGAACGATGGCAAGCTGGGAGTTCATGAGTTTTTTGGCGTCAGCCACACCACCTGCATGGAAACCTCCATCCGGTCAAAAGCATTCGCAGACCCTTTCCATGAGCCGGAGAATGGAGAAGCTTCCTGATGAGAGGGCGCGACGGCGACAGAATTGGCATTCAGGTCACGAAGCCACCGGATCGATGCCTTCGGCTCGATTTCCAATCGCCCGCTGTCGATGTGCACGTCGTGCCCTTCGCGCGGGCGCATCACCGCGCGGTGCGGGCCGAACGTGACCGGCTGGTTGTAGAAATACTCCGCCGTGTGGGTGATGCGGATGCGTTTCATTGCGCCCGCCTTATACCCCGATGCGGGAGTATGTCCAATCCAGGAACGGGAAATGCGGACGCCATCCTGAGCGAAGGGAGCTGCCTCTTTCCTCAGAACCTGTGAAATAATTAGGGAAAGCCGCGTTGCTGATGGATTTTTGGCCTGGCCAAGGCGCAAGGGCGGCGGCAATACCCGCTGCGGTCTTGCCCCGACCGAGCAACGCAGGCCAGGCCAAAAAGACACGCAACCCTTCGGGCGAGAGCAGAAAAGCTGAAAACCGGGTCATCGGCGATAAGTCCGTGAACACATTTTGTGATTTATCCGGAGGAAATGACGCCCTATCTTTCACGATATGATCCGCATCATTTTTCCAAACCTCGTCTGTCTTCTGGCTCTTTGCTCCTGCAGCTCGGTCGGAGTTCACTCCTTGCAAAGCAAGCCCGTTGCACTTCGATCGGCGCCGACGCGGATTTGGGTGGAACGGTTTTCGGCACCGCCCGCCGCCTTCCAACTGGGCGAGCGTTCCGCGAGCGAAAAACGCGTCCTCCGCGACGAGATTGTTGCGAGTCTCGCCCGCAGCACAGCCGGGCAGCTTCGCACCCATGCGGCGGACTCCTCGGTCCTTGGATCCGGCAGCAAAGTTGCGCCGGGGGCGTGGCTTGTCCGCGGCGAGATTCGAAAGGTGGACCAGGGCAGCCGTGCCCTCCGGGCCAGCATCGGCCTCGGGATCGGCCGCACGGAAATGCGCACCAGTGTCAGCGTTTTCAAGCTGACCGAGGCGGGTTTGGTGCCGGTCTTGAGGTTCAAGACAACGGGCAACTCGGGCATGGAACCCGGTGTCGCCCTCGGGATTGCGACAGGCGGGGTGGGCACGGCGGTTTCCGCCACCAGTGCTGCCGGAACGCTCGTGATGAGCAGTCTCCCGGGGGTCAGCAGTGACATCGACCGCACCTCGTATGAAATTGCCGCCGTCCTCTCCGTCTACCTTCAGAAAAACGGACTGCTGGGCCCGTCCCGCACACCCATCCAACCTCACATGAGGGGGCAGTTGCCGACGACTGTCAATCTGAACCGCGCCATTCCCGCACCGCTGAGGCCCCAGTAGGTTGCCTCCAGACACTTTCGATCCAACACCGGAATCCGGACTATTGGATTGCCTGATGCCGGGCATTGTTCCATAAGGTTTTCATCATGACCCCTGAACCAGTCCTCAGATACCTCGCCAGCAATGAAGATCGTTTCATCGAAGAACTCTTTGCCTACACGCGGATCCCCAGCATCAGCGCCCAGTCGGACCATGCGGGCGACATGCGGAGCTGCGCGGAATGGCTCGTCGACCGGTGCGCCAAGGCCGGCCTGAAGGCCGAAATCTGCAAGACCAGCGGCTACCCGGTGGTGATCGCGAGGACGCCGAAGCCGGATCTGAAAAAGCCGACGTTTCTGGTGTATGGCCACTACGACGTGCAGCCGCCGGATCCGCTCGAGCTCTGGACGTCCCCGCCGTTCGATCCGCGCCGGGTCGGACGCAATGTCTATGCCCGCGGCATCAGCGACAACAAGGGGCAGCACCTTGCCCACATCAACGCCGTCGAAGCCTGGCTGAAGACCGGAAACGAATTGCCCTGCAACGTGAACTTCCTGATCGAGGGCGAGGAAGAAGTCGGCTCGAAGGCTCTCTACGGCTTTCTGCCGAAGCATGCGAAGGAACTCGCGTGCAAAGCCCTGGTGGTCTCGGACACCGAGATCCCGAGCATGAAGCACCCCGCGCTCTGCTACTCGCTCCGGGGAATGGCACCGATCGAAATCCGGCTCGACGGCCCGGACCGCGACCTGCACTCCGGCCTTTTCGGCGGAGCGGTGGACAACCCGGCGATGGTCCTCTGCCAGATGCTCGGCTCGCTGCGCAACAAGCGCGGAGCGATCACGATCCCGGGCTTCTACGATGACGTGGTGAAACTCTCGGCCTACGAGCGGAAGCAGATGGCGAAAGTGCCGTTCAACGAGGCGAAGTTCCGCAAATCCGTGGGCGTGGCGGCACTCTTCGGCGAGGCCGGATACACCCCGGATGAACAGCGCGCCGCACGGCCCACGTTTGAAATCAACGGCCTCACCAGCGGATATCAGGGCGAAGGCGGAAAAACGATTGTCCCCTCCTGGGCGAGCGCGAAGATCACAATGCGCCTCGTTCCGGACCAGGATCCGGAAAAAATCATCACGCTCGTGAAGAAGCACCTGAAAGCGATTTGCCCTCCGACGGTCAAGCTCACGGTCACAGAGGGCCAGGGCGGCGGACCTTACATGGTGGACCCTACGGGGCCGCTCGCGCAGGCCTGCATGCGCGCGGCGAAGCTCGGGTTCGGCCAGGAATGCCTCCTCGCACGGGGCGGGGGCAGCATCCCGATCATCGCGGCATTCAAGAAATACCTGAAAGCCGATTCCCTCATGCTCGGCCTCGCCCTGCCGGATGACAACGCGCATTCGCCCGACGAGAAATTTTCCCTCGATGCCTACATGGCCGGGATGAAGATGGCCGCCCACCTTTGGCCGGAACTCGCCGGAGTCGCCTGAGGCGACCCGCGCGCACGAAAGAATATTTCAGAATTCTTTTTGGATAGGACACTCGTTGACCGCGTTCCCGTGTGAGAATGCGAACAATGAACACGCACTGCAACGCGGAAATCCAGGTGGTGGTTATCCTCGCGGCCAATCCACGAGGGCGATGGATTTACGGCCGAGGCGGCGGTAGATCTTGAAGTGGCGATCGAGCGTCCAGACCGCTGACTGGGTGTGGAGTTCCGACATGCGCACAATCGAGGCATCCGCCAGAGACATGGGAAGGTCGTGGTATTTTTTCATCAGCCCGGAGAGGGCGGATTTTTGCGGTTCGGCGTTGAACGAAACAACCAGCCCGCCCTCCATCCAGAACTCCAAAAAGGCCATGCGGGAATTTTGCAGGGGAGCGAGCAAAAATAATGCTTCGCCGAGGACTGCTTCGGACGTGAGCAGTGGCTCGCAAATTTTCCCCAGTGAGGCCATCGCCCAGGCATGGAATTCGTCCGCAGCATCAAACAGGGCGACCAGCGGCCCGGTGTCGGCGAGGACGTTCATCTGCCGAATCCCCGCAGGTGGTCGGGGTTGGTGGAAAGATCCCCCGGGCCCCGGTCGAGGTTATCCATGAGGTGGCAGTGCTTGTCCATCAGGGAGGGAGGATGCCCGACCGTCCCGCGCATCACTTGGTGAAGGGCCTTCCGGAGAAGATCGGAAGCCGTCGTCCTGCCCGCATGCGCCGCCCGGCGCAGTTGGTTTTTCTCCGCCTTGGAAACCTTGATGGAAAGAGTTTCGGTGATCATGTGGACACCGTAGTCTATATTTGCCAAAACTCTACCATAAACGAAACTCTTACAATGCGCCTGATTTCCATGAGAAGATATCATTTCCTTGGAAAGCCTTCGACTTGCCAGGCGGTTTTTTGGGGGGCTCTCCGGATGGGGATTATTTTGCGCCCCGGAAAAATGTCGTAACCCGGCCGGCCTGTAATCTCCAGACACTGAAGCTTTCTGTGAACCATCGGTAGAGCGAGGCACCGACGAGGGTGCCCAGAGCCACGGAGGCGATGACAAAAATCACTGTGATCAACCCGTCGATGCCCGCGGCCCGGTCGCTCATCATCCGGGTCACGCTCAACAGCCCGAGAGATCCCGGCACAAGCAGCCAGAATGCGGGGAAAAATGTCACGGCAGCCGGCGGACCCCGGAAGCGATACTGGATGAGATAGCCGAGCGGCGTCGCGACAAGCATGCCGAAAAATCCGCTGAGCTCACTGCTGAAAAGTCCGGAGGCGAGGCGCTGCGCGGCGAAGGCCAGCAGCAGCACAAGGATCATCCATTGAAGCGAATTCCGTGGGGCCGAAAAGTGAAGATAGACACCAAGGCCGAACACCAGCACGCCAACCCATGGAGCCCACAGCGCGAGTCCATAGTTGCCCGCTGAGCGGACAAGGTCGGCAGGCACATAACCGGTAAAAATCGCCCCGATGGCCAGTCCAAAGGCTAGCAAGACAAGCTGGACGAATCCGGCAATCAGCCGGCTGGATCCGCTCACCATGTCGCCGTAGGCGAGCTCGAGCATTCCGAGGGTCAGCATGCCTCCGGGCAGGAACGTCACAAGCGGCGGAACCAATGCATGGAGCGGGTCAACAGGAATCCCATGCCGGATCGCCAAAAAAACGAGCGCGGAAACCACCGCCGAAGCGATCACCGGCAACGGCACCGAAAGCAAGGTGCGGCCGAGGTTGAAAAGCTTGATCAGCCCCACGATGAGGCCCAGCACCGCCGCCGCCGCAAGGTTGGTTGGCGTCGGCATCAACACCAGAGCCAGTCCGACCGTGAGGATCACATGGCCGACAACATGCCCTGCACGCCCAAAACGCACCTTCTGCCGACGGATCGCCGCGAGGCGCTTCAAGCCATCCAGCGGATCGACCCTTGCGTGCAGAGCCTCCTCGCCGAGCGCATAAACATCGGCCATCTGGTCCAAGCGAAGCATTTGCGGCGGGCTCTCAGCAAGGGTGACGCGCTCGCCGCTGCTGTCGTGAAGCGAGATAAACACCGCTGTCGGGAGTGCCACGACCCGCGACTTTCGCATGCCATAGGCAGAGGCGATGCTTCGCAGGAGCCTCTCCACCTTCGCGGTCTGCTCGCCGCACGCCAGGTAGCCCCGCCCCAGCCGGAACAGAAACTCGAGCAGGACGGCCGTGTTGGGAGGCGGGTTCGCGGAGGGCGTTTCTGGGGCCGGAGATTCAGTGCTCATGATGCGTCATACCACAACTTGAAAAAAACTGGACGATGTCTCGCATGGCTCGCGGACTGATCCGCGCCAGCATCATGGACTTTTGCGGAGGCTGTCGGTGGTCTGCGATCTGTCCAAGTGTTCCAGCCCCTCGTCCAGCAAGAATTCCAGCTCGCGGGTCATCGCCACATCAGGTCCGGCAGATGCAGGAACACTTTCCCAGAGGCGCTCCGCCAGCTTCGCACGGTCGCTGCACGGAAGCTCCAAGGCAACACGCTCAACTTGATCGAAAGAAACGGATGTATTCCTCTGCATGGGATTGGAGATCGCGGCTATGATGCGGCTGCCAGCGAATGCCTGGGGCGCAGCTCTGCCCTCACGCGTTCTCCGAGGGCGTTCAAGTAAGCAAGGCGCTCGGCCCTGCTCATGGCGTTGAGCTTGCGGCTGCCCGCCTCCCTCCACTTGCGCGACTCCTCCACGGCATCAAACGCTTTTGTCTTGGTTTCCATAAATCAACTCCAGCGGGTTTACGGGTGAGGCGGATCTTCCTGCACCACGCACGATTCCGGCTTTTTTCCGTGCCGTTTCACGAAGGACACATATCGCACTCCATGCGCCGCGCGTTCGCGCTGGCGTAGGCGGAGGCGCTCGCCGATCCGCCTTGGGTCAAAACTGCACTCCGCCGCCTGCTTTTCGCGGATACGATGAATTTCACCGATGATGTCGTTCATATTGAAGAAGGTGGCAGAAGTTCATCCGGACTGCAAATCACCGGACAGGCGAACCCCGCCTCCGCGCAGATGCGCTCCATGCGGCGGATGGTGTTCACGTTGTTGATGTGGGTGCAGTTCCATGCAGAAGGCAGAAGGCAGAAGGGGTCAGTCCTTGCCTATTGACATTTGCAATCTCTTGACGTGCGGTTTCACGTTGCGGGCGCCGATTTGAAAGTCCGGTGATTTGGCCGGTTTGAAAACCGGATACTTCCCGGCGGGCGTTTTCTTCAAAAGCTTCCCACAAGGCTCTTCTTCCTTGGTCTTGTTCTTCGTCTTGTTCGGGGGTGGCGGGGGCGTGGATTTTCTTCGTTGAAGCGGGATTTTTCCTCAGGTTCGGCGGCTCAATTTGAGCCTGCCGATGAAATCGAAAACGACATTCAACTGCCTGCATTGCAGGGAAAAGCACGTCTGCGATCCGCGTAATCGCGGGCGGCAATGCTATTGCAGAAGGGGTCAGTCCTTGCCTATTGACATTTGCAATCTTTTGACGTGCGGTTTCACGTCAGCGCGAGCCTCGGACTGACTGCAATACCGGCTCACCCGGCTCGGCGCACCCATGATCAACTGCCCGGCAATCCACCCGTTTGTCATCACGGTTCGCTTTTTCACCACAAGTGCGACGGCGATTTTCCTCGAATCCCCCTTTGGCAAGGTTGCCAACTGTTGTTTGGTCAGCTTCAACGTCTTCAATCCGCATTCAATCAATCTCAGTGCCTCCTTCTCGTCGTGCGAACGCTGGATTTGCCCCCCGGAATGCTTTGGGTTTGTGCGAACCACCGGCAATTCAAGAAGCCGCTGCCGGAACTCCTCCGACCCGAAACACCAGCCTCTCCTCAGCGCCTTCAGCATCCCTTCCTCGATCGCTCCCCCGCTGCGTTCCTCAAGCGCCCGTTGCTCCAGCGCCTCCCGATATCTCCGCCTTCCCGAGGGGGAGTCGGTTTCACCAAATCCTCCAAGCACCCATTCCCCGGTCAGCCATGCAGGACGTTTCCGAGGCAACCCGACCAGTGCGGGAAAACTGCTCCACCGGTAAGTTTCCAGATTGGCCCCTTCGGCAAGCAGCCCGGCACGTATCGGGTTCAGGTGAATATAGTCGCTCACCGTCCGGAAATAGGTTTCCTGCTCACCATCCACGAGGATCGCTTTGTAGCGGCCCTGAAAAAGATGCCCCCGCAACTTGTGCCTCGCATTGTGCCGGATCGTGTAGGTCCCCTGCATCCACTTCATGCCGGCGCACAGGTTCGGCTCCGGGGTCTCCAGCAGCAGGTGATAATGGTTTCCCATCAACACGTAGGAGTGAACCCGCCACCCCGTCCGCTCGCACGCCTGCCCCAGCGTGTGCAAAAATATCTCGCGGTCCCGGTCATCCTCATAGATCGCCTCCAACCGGTCCCCGCGATCCATCACATGATAAACCCCACCAGCATATTCCATCCGCTCTTTTCTCGGCATCGGGGCATCCGATCAGATTTGTTCTCGGATGTCAATAGGCAAGGACTGACCCCTTTTCTCTTTTCCCTTGTTGGGGGTGGATTTGTTATTTTCACACCCTCATTTCTACCCCGCAAGGGGACATTTTTCACTCCTGTTTTGGACAGTAGTGGCCCCTCTGTGTCTTAGTGCCTTCGTGAGAGCTATTTTGGACAGTACTGCGTCCACGCTTCGCCAATAGTGGTGCTCGCCAAGCGGGCAAAACCGGGCTAAATTCTGCCCATGGGTGAAAACCTCTTGAGTCGAATCACGATCGAGCCGGGAAAATGCGGCGGGCGGCCCTGCATCCGCGGCTATCGGCTGCGCGTGAAGGACGTCCTCGACCTGCTTGCGGCGGGAGCAACCGAGACGGATATCCTCGCGGACTATGATTTCCTCGAACCCGAAGACATTCGTGCCTGCTACCAATACGCCTCGGCACAGGCGGGCCATGGCATCGTCCGGCTGCAACCTGCCTGAGACGATTTGCCGAAAGCCCGGATTTCCCCGGCCCGCATTTATCTGGCTGCGGATCGGCAATTGCACGAACGCGGACCTGGTGGAAGGGCTCATCCCCGCCCTGCCGCAAATCGCGTCCGCGCTGGACGCCGGAGACCGGCTGGTCGAAGTCTCGTGATCGTCTTCCGGAGTCCTCGACCGGAAGCAACTCCTCGAACCTGCACCAAACTTCGACCCCGCTGGCGAGCGAGCGCGCTTTGGGTGTTACCCCTTCATTCGATTCTTTGCGTGCCATCGCCCGGTGGCAGGCTGTCAACGGATCAGGACCTGACCACGCCGAAAGGTGGAATGAAATCGAGGCCCAGGTGCTGTGTTCCGGAAGCGTCATTCTCCTGCCCCACGCCTCCAAAAGCACTGTTTCTTAGCTCTCTGAACGACGGTTTGCATCTGAAGAAACTGCTAGTATCTGTCGGCGATACGCAGGCTTTACTTCATTTGTTCGATTGAGCCGCCAGAAACACCCTCCTCCAAGTCAAAGTAACTTGCCGCATTGTGACTGGTGAGTACGGGATCAAGCAGCGTGTCTATGAGACCATTACGGTTCCCATACTTATGCAACGTGCCGACATAAAGAGCATTTGGGGTTTCGGCCTTGCTAATCGGAAACCCTGCCGCTAGAAGCATATCTTCCACCATAGTTCCACAATTCACACCTGCCAGATTATAATTCACATTAGACCATTGCTCCGCAGCCAATACTGCCGCATAATCGCTATCTGTACTCGCTTCAAACCGTATAAATCTATCATAACCTTGCGAAATGATGTATTTCTTTGCTTCGTCAATAGTAGAAAAAGGAACAGTAGTTAAATTATCTACGTATGTTAAATAGTTGTTTGGGGCGAAAGAATAAAAGAGCCAACTGTCTCCTGAGCCAACCAGCGCGGCTGCATGTCCCTGTGAAGCGACTGCATCGACATCATTTAACATATAAACTGACAAACCGAGAGGATCTATTCCACTCATTACGCGTCCCTCTAAAAATGCGTAGCGGTTGATTGAAGCGGGTCTCAAGGAGTCGGCAGGCGCCGGATCCTCGGTCAGGAACCTGCAGAGCCACGGGTGGTAGTATCTTGCACGCATGTGGAGGAGGCCGTTGGGGTCGGTCATGATGCCGTGGCGGCCGTGGAAGAGGAAGGGGGTGTCGGGGGTGCCGGTCTGCGAGGTGATCTGGCCGTATTCGGAGTAGCTGATGCGGGAGGTGACAGCGCCGGATGCGTCGGTGATGGCGAGGGTGCTGCCGAGGTGGTCGTAGTGGTAGCAGCGGATCTGGCCGTTCCGTTCCTCGTAGAGGAGGCCGGGGCCGTAAACGTAGCGGGTCACTTCGCCGTTCGGGGCGGTGGATACGAGGAGGCGACTCAAAGGAGCATGGGGGTCCATCACGAAGCGGGTGGCGCCCGAGCCAGAGGTGGTGGTGGAGATGCGGCGGTCTTCGGCGTCGTAGGCGTAGGAGATACCGGAGGCGGAGACCAGGCGATTGCGGGCATCGTAGGCGAGCGAGGCCGTGCCGCTGGGGAACGGCGCGGTCAGCAGGTTGCCGTCCAGGTCGGTATCGAGCGGACCGCCCTGCACGACATCCGGAGCGTCATCGGCGTCGAAGGTGGCTTTGAAGGCCCACGGTTCCGGGAAGTCGGGCAGGGGGTCGAGGGAGCGGGCGCTCAATTGGCCCGCGGCGTCCCAGCGCAGTCGTTCCTCGACGATCAAGCCGCCGGGAGCGGTTTCGTCACGGGTGAAGACGAGCCGATCGTTGCCATCGTGGAAATACCGGGTGGTTGTCCCGTTGGGGCGGTCGATGCCCGAGAGGCGTCCGCGGCTGTCGTAGGTGCAGGTGGTTACCCGCGAGGCCCAGTCGGTGATCGTCGAGAGACGACCTGCCGCGTCGTAGGTATAGGTGACTTCTTTGTTGTCCGGATAGTAAAGCTTCGTGAGGCGCCCGGCTCCGTCGTAGTCGTAGCGCAGCGTGTTGCCCTCGCCGTCTTCGAAGCGGGTCACGCGGCCGAGGGCGTCGTAGGTCCGCCGGATGGTTTTTCCACCGAGGGAAACGGTTTCGAGTTGTCCGGCGTCGTTGTAGCCGTAGGTCGTTGTGCCGATCCCGTCGGCGCGGCTTGCGGGGCGGCCGGCCGCGTCGTAGCCGAAGCTGGTGGTGTCGCGGGAGGGTTCCGCGATGGAGACGAGCAGATCGCGGCGGTCGTAGCCCATCACGGTTTCGCGGCCCAGGGCGGTGCGTTTGCGGGTCACGCGACCGGCGAGGTCGCGGGTGAGGGAGGTGCGTGCGCCGCCGGGTCTTGTGGTGCCGATGGTCGCGCCCTCGGCGTCGAGGTCGAAGCTGGCGGAGACCGAGCCCGGCGCAATGACGCCCGAGAGGATGCCGCGTGCGTCGTGGTTGTAGGTGGTGATGCGCCCGAGCATGTCGGTCAACTGCTGCGGCAGGCCGCGCCCGTCCAGAGTGATGGTCGAGCGGTTGCCCCCGGCATCGGTCCAAGCCACGCGGCGGTTGCGCGCGTCGTATTCGAACCGGCGTTTGACGGTTTCGCTGATCAGATTTCCGGCCGCATCGTATTCGAAGTTGGTCTTCATGATGCCGCCCCCTTTCGAGACCGATTTGAGCCAGCCGTTGGCGTAATAGTCGAATTCGGTGGTTCGTCCGGTAGGGTCGGTGATCCGCGTCAGGCGATCCTCGGCGTCGTAGGTGTTGACCGTCACTCCACCGGCGGCGTCGAGGGTGGCGACGAGTTTGCCGTTGCCATTGTAGTAGAGCGAGGCCTCGTTGCCGCTGGGATCGCGCTGCCAGTTGATCGCGCCGGACCAGTGGTAGGTGAAATCGGTTGCCTCGGCCTCGGGGTTTACCATGCGGGTAAGTCGGCCCTTGAAGTCGTAGGAGAACGTCGTCGTGCCGTTCTCACCGTCGGTGAGGGTGAGCACCCGGCCAGACGGATCGTAGGTCGAGGTGACGGCCGCCTTGTTTGGGCCGATGGCTTGGGTGGGCCTGCCGGCCTCGTAGGTGAAGGTCTCGATCCCACCCCTGGGTCGGGTGCGGGAGGTCGGTTGAGAATTGGCGTTGTATTGCCGGGTGTCGGTTGGTGAACCGGTTCCGGGCTGGACTTCCGTGAGGCGGTTATGTTGCCATCGAAAGTGGCGGTGGTCGTGTGGCCGGCCTCGTCGGTGTGGGAGAGGGCGTTGCCAGCGGCGTCGCGCACAAAGGTCTCGAACGCGCCGCCGGGATGATCGATGCGCGTGATGTGGCCGTTGTCGTCGTAGGTGAGCGTCGTGGTGTTCCCGCGGGGGTCGGTCGTGGAAACCCGATTGCCGCGATCGTCGTAAGTGTGGGTGGTCTTGTGGCCAAGCTCATCGGTTTCTTCGACGAGTTGAAGATGCTCGTCGTGCTTGTGGGTCTTGGTGTTCCCGAGTCGGTCGGTGATGGTGGTAATGAAGAAGCCGGGGGCGGAGGTATCATACGCAAAGCCCGTCACGTTCGCAGCTTTGGCAGGGATGGTGACACCGCCTACCGTGATCTCGGGTGAGGTGCCGTCCTGCTGTTCGATGACGCGCCCGGCATCATCGTAGCTGTTGCGCAAGATCTGGTTGCCATCCGGCGTGGTGGCGGCAACAAGGCGGTGGTTTGCGTCGTATTCGTAGGTTGTGGTCTCGACGTGGGTGCCATCGGCGCTTTCCAGACGGAGTGAGGTCATACAATTGGATCCGTCGTAGCCGAAGATCGCCTTGCGCCCGTCGGAGGCGGTGACCCGCTCCAGCTTGGCACCGGCATTGTAGGAAAAGGTCAGGGACTTGCCCGAGGCGGGTTCCGTAACCGTTTGGATCCGATTGCTGGCGTCCCGCGTGACTTGCAGCCCGCGCCCATTGCGATCCTTGACCCGCGAGAGACGTCCAGCGGTGTCGAACTCCATTCCACTGCCGTCCCGCCGACGCAGGGTCGTGGTGCCATCGGGATTTCGGGTCGTTGTGTCGTAACTGACGAATCGTTCGTTGCCACCGAAGACCTGCGCTATGGTGCCTCCGGTGCCAAACGTGTTATAGCGCTTCCGGTCTGTATGCACCTTGATCTGGTCGGGCCCAAGATCCTCGACCTCGGACTCGAACCCGTGCGACCAACCGCGCCCGAGCGGTCCTTCGTCGAGCAAGCGCGAGTTGTAGCGCAACTCCAATGAGAGATCGCGGGCACCGTGGTGCCGCAGCAATTGCTTGTCCATGTAATACGCGCCGGAGGCGGTATTGACCGGCTCGGCTTCGCTGCCGGAGTTGCCGCCGTCGGGGGTGTTTTTAATAGAGGTAAAGGGAATTGAAGGGATTATATAGGTCACATCCACAAACGTTGCGCCGACAGCACCGACTCCACTGACTCCGTCGAAGATTTGGAGGCTTGTCCCATCAGGGAACGTCAACGAAACAGGATTAAGGCCGCAAGAATTGTCAATATAGTAATTGATTGCCCAGAAACGCAACGTGTCACCTGAGTTCGCCGAAAATGAAATGGGTGGCAGGGTATGAGCCGTTTGGCCTGGCGGGTCACTATAGACCATCTGTCCGTTCACCGAAACGTGCAACGCATCGTCCACGCCAGCGCATATAAATGTGTATGTGGCGGCGGAACTAGTGGATACAAGTAACCAGATCGCACACACCACGCTGAAACAAATATCTCGAGCGATGCTCCGGCAGGGTCGTCCAGACTTGAGCTTTCCATCAAGCATTCGTTGATTGTTTTGATGCTTAACCATAACTACCTGGCAACGTGAATTCTAAGAAAGCACCTGTTGGTTTCAAACTCATCCAACGGGCACCCTAGCGTAAGGGACTCCGTGCCATCCTGATTATCCACGGGTCCTGCGAGCACCGTGCCGATGTCACCTCCGGCAAACCAGTCTGTGAGATCGGGAGATGCTTCCATAGTGTGAACCAGCGTGGATCCTTTTGGCCTTTGAAGGGTCAGGCTCAGCCACGCCCGTCCTCCTTGCTCGACAATATCGAACACGGGGGTCGCACTGGCATCGGCTGCGGCGGGGTTCCCGGAGAGGGCGTATTCGAGAAGGTCGCTCTTGCCGTCCCGGTCCGTGTCGGTGGAGGCATTGGCAATGCCCGTGCCACCCAGCTTCCGGATTTCCCAGTTGTCCGGCATCCCGTCGTTGTCCGTGTCGGGTCCTGAGAGGATGGCATACGCATGCGCGAGGTTCCCGGCCAAGTCATAGCCATAGACCGTTTGCTGGCCGGCCGGGCAATTTGCTCCGACAAGGCGGCCAGCGGCGTCATACGCGTAAGAGGTGGTGTTCTGGCTCGACAGGGTAAAGGTTGGAGTCACCCCTCCACCTCCACTGGTATATGTTCCGCTGGGCCATCCAACGGGGTCAACAAAGGTGACAAGCGGGAGGTATCCGCTGGCATTCCCCGAGGGGCACTCAATGGTGATCGCATCGAGGTTGGGATCAAAGCCAAGCACCCGGAGCGAGCCCGACCATGTGGGCGAATCGGGCACGGTAACCACAAGGGAATTGGGGGCGGAGCTGGCACCGAAGTCCACCGCAGAGTCACTGGTCACATCGAGGGCCGCCAGCGCAAGTGACTGGCCACCCAAATCGAGGGTGCCTCCTGCGAGAATCAGAGTCGATGTCGAAGGAAGCGCCGTAGCTGAGGCAAAACGCAGGCTGCCGCCCGAAATGGTTGTCGAGCCGGTGTAGGTGTTGTTTCCGCTGAGTGTGAGAGGGCCATCGCCTTTCTTCACGAAGGCGATGTTGTTTTCGTCTGTGCCGGGCCCGCCGATGGTGCCCGCGAAGTTGGTGAAGCTTGCGGGTGTCTCGGCGGTGGTGTTGATGACCAGCGTGGCCTGCGCGGTCGAACTCCCAACGATGTTCACCGGGTAGCCAGTGTTGTTGTCAAGGAATGAGCCGATGCCGCCGAACTCTTGTGAAATGCCATCGAGGACCAGTTTGCTGAAGCCCATACTCGCCACCACGGCGTCGGAGGAGAGGTCGAAGGCGAGTTTTGTGTCCGGCGAACACCGGTTGTTTGCCCCGGTGATCCGAAAACGGCCAAGGCCGAGGACGAGTTCCGACAGGTTCTCCAGAGGACAGTCGAAGGTCAAGTCGTCCCAGCCGAGGGGGCCGACAGCGCCAAGGTATCTCGTGTTTACACCCTCCTCAACGTAGGGGCTTCCCTCGACGCGTTGGTGCTCACCAGCATAAAGGCGGAAGCCGTTGCCGATGATCCGGTGATTGAAAACCGATCGTGCGCGGTTGCCCCTGTTGCCGATCGTCGTGTTGGCTGTCAGCGTCAGGGTGCCGCTGAAGGTCTTTAAATTATTGACGAAACTGGATGCTATCAGGGCTGGCGATGAGTATGGCCCACCGGAGTCGTTTACCCCCAGTCCTCCAATAGTGATGTCATTGAATACGGTGGAAGAACGAAATCCCCAGAGTGCCGAACCCGGCTCCACGGTGATTCTGCCAGGACGGGTCCAAAAGGTTCCTGTGTCGACTTCCAAGATGACGTTGTTTTTGACCGTGACATCGCCCAACACATCGAAGGCCGAAAGTCTCAACCGATTCGCATCAGCCGGGTTCCCGCTCCCCACGATCTCGATGGGGTCGTCGCCCGTGATAGAACACGAGATGGTCCGAAAGCTCGTCGAATCCGCCGTGCCGCTCATCGCGATCACCGCCGCTCCGGAATCAACGTCCAATATCAGCGTGCTGTCGGCAGGGGTGCCGGGGTTGACCCGGATGGATCTTTCGCCGAGCTCGATGCGCCCCACCGTCCGGTTTCCGTTGAGCGAGATGACCGAGGACGCATAGGGGAACACGACAGAGACGCCCGTTCCGCCGGGCGTTCCCGACGGCGACCAGTTGGTCGGGGTCTCCCAGCCTCCTGACCCGTTCAACGTCCATCTATAGGTGTCAGCGGAAGCGCTCCATGGGAACATGATTGCCGAGGAAAGGGCCAGAAGTGAGAGACGAAAAACTGATCGCAGCGTCGCCCGCAAAGCGAAGCTGCGTTCAACAGGTTGGGAGGATGACGTTACATGGGCAGTGCGAACTGTCCTCATGCTGGAGATGCTTCAATAATTTCCTGCTCCTTTCAACAAAACAAATCCTACATAAAGTTGCGCTCCCGATCTGCTGCGGCGGGTGCTTTGTCCCGGAAATCCGCAAGCGGGCAACGCTCTGCATGGGGGCAGAAAAGGTGCGCGACCAATATGCCGGTCAGATCCGCGATCAGGATCAGGTTTTCGGCGGAGGGGAAGCGCCGACCGGATTCCCAGTGTCCCCATGTCGCCTCGGAGATGCCGAGGCGTCGGGCAATCGTCGCGATCTTGAGTTTTTGGCCGAGCCTCCACTTTCGAAGGGTGGATCCGAGCCTGCGGAGCGCGGCACGCGCCCCGGTCCTTGCGTTGCAACGACCATCTGGTGGATACTTGGCAGTCACGGGGAGGGCGACTCGAGCGTTGGACCAAGTTTGAGGCTGGAAACCGGTGTCTCCATCGAAAATCTTCTTGGCACAGCGGGGGTCGAGAGTCAAGCGCGGGCCTCGTGCGACATGACAATCATACCATGGACCGCGAAGCGGGTCATCCGCGAAGGTGCCGGGCGCGGCAACAATCGCGGAGATCTCCGCTCCGAGGTTCTCCTTATCTCCGCCTCCCGTGCAGAAGGCGGAGATGAATTTGAAGGCTTCGTCCATCGGTTTCCCGAGAGGAACGCCCAGTCTGATAAGGTCTTTGGTTTTCATGCGGCTTTGAGAAGGGTGTTTCGGAAGAATGCGGCGAGTTCGGTAACCGGCAGCGGCTCGGTTTTCTCGGGCGCGATGTCGGCCAACCTGGCGAGTTCGGTTTCGACAAACTCGCTGGTCACGGGCACTCGTGGGGCGCGGTCCAACTCCTCCCCGTTGCGCTTGCGCACGACGAGGTCGGCGATGGCGAAGCGCAGCATCACGTCGTCAATCGTCTTGTTTACGAGCTTGGCCCTCCTGATTGGGAACTTGTGGGGAGAGAAAATCCGTGCTAGGGGTTGAATACATGAGCACGGTTGTCGAAATTGAGGAAGCCATCGGACAGTTGCCGACGAGCGAACAGGAAGCCCTGTTCCGGCATCTGCAAGAGGCGATGCGGCACCGCGATAAGCCGCGTTCTCTCCCGCTGGTGCCGCCGACCGGACGAACGATCACGCAGCAGGAAATTGACGATGCCCTTGATGCCGACTGAGGCGTTGCTCGACGTCAACGTCGTGATTGCAGCCATTTTTGCCGATCATGTGGCGCATGAACGGGCGCGACATTTTGTCGGGCGGATCAATCGATTTGCCACCAGCCCGACGATCCAGGGAGGGTTTCTGCGATTCGCCACGCGGCCATGGAAAAATGAACGAAAAGAGGAACAACCGCCCCGTTTGAGCATGGCCGTGGCGATGGACAAGCTGCGGGAGTTCACGGCGGTGGACGGACATTTCTTCGTGCCGGACGACCAGCCATTTCTGAGTCTTGGCCTGCGCTCGATGCAAGGGCATCGGCAGTGGACGGATGCTTATTTGCTCCATCTGGCGCGCTGCCACGGCATAGCCTTGGCTTCCCTGGAAAGCCGGATGTCCAATCTCGACGGACCCGCAGCCCCCGTGCTGCATGTCGTCGCGTGAATTCGTCTCGGAAAAGTGAACCTCCGCGTGAGTCGAAATATTTGGGTTCGGTCCCACTCTCCCGCGTCGGTTGAGGCTCTGGGATTCGGTGGATTCGGGCGTTGGTTTTTGCTGTCGCCCACAAGGCGGCTTCGACATCGGCATCGGTCAGAGCCTCGGCGGTCCTGATCACTTCGGCGGTGGAGGTGTTGCCAACAAGCCCCCACATGGACCCGTGCAGAATGAATTGATCCAGCATGTCAACCAGATCGTAACGGTCTTCCGGCAGAACAAACCTCGGCCGGATTTTTTGAATGTGCTGCTCCAGGAGGGCTTCGAGTTGCCGGGGAATTTCCGGGAACGCGAACGCAAGCGAGTTGTCTTCGAGTTGGATCATGGGATTTTGAACCACTGAATTTCACTAAAAGTCACTAATTGATAGAGCATTGCGGATCAACAGAGATTCCTGTGTGGGATGAATGGTGGTGTTTCACAAGTCGCTTCTCTGTCGCGTTTTTCAGTGGTTTTTAGTGGCCGTTAGTGGTTTCAAATATTTTGGGACGCTCACCAGTCCCCGTCGCGGACTTGGCGGACGGCTTGGGCGATGCGTTTTGCGGGAGCGCGTCGCACGGCGCGGAGCAATTCTGCGATCAAGGCCGGGCGTTCGCGGATGATTTTGAGGAGGTCGGCGGAAACTTTCCCGGCCAGGGCGAGCAAAACGTCGGGATCTTCCCCGAGTTCCTTGGCGATCCGCTGAATCGTCTCTTCGCCGGGGGGTGGCTGTTCCCCGCGCTCGATCTTGCTGAGATACGAAGGCTCGATCCCCACGCGCCCGGCCACGCGGCGCAGCGAAAACTCCTTGGCGGGTTTCGCCTCCCGCCGCTCGCGGACATACGGGCCGAATGACTGGCTCATTTCCAGAAGTAAAAGGGATTCTGGCGAGGTTGTAAACAGGGAGAAAGCAACGGATCTTTCAGATACGGCGACCGGTTCCAGTCGTTGCACTTCGAGCGGTTCCAAATCGCCTGAAGCTGGGCGTCGTAAAAGGCGTCCCGTTGATTGCGTTCAATTTTCTGCAACGCATCAAGCGTCTCCAAACGAACGTAGGCGTCCCAACTGTCGCCAGCAAAAGCCGCGACGGTTGAGAGGAGGATGAGGAGGAATATTGATGTTTTCATAGTGTGTAGAACATACTACACGTTCCGTGCCTGTCAAAAGGAATCTGCCAAATCGAGTCCGCCAGTCCGAATTACAGGCCCCAGGGAATCCCCAGCAAAAACCACGCAATGAAGAGCAGCGTCCAGATGGCGTAGAGGGCAATGACATAGGGAATCATCAGGGCCACGATCGTTCCGACCCCGGCCTTCGTGTCGTATTTCTGGGCGAAGACGACAATCAGCGCAAAATAGGCATTCAGCGGGGTGATGACGTTGATCGGCGAATCCGCAATCCGGTAGGCCGCCAGCACGGCCTCGGGGGCGACACCCAATTGGACGAGCAGGGGAACGAAGATAGGCGCGAAGAGCGCCCACTTCGCAATGGCACCGGAGATCAGCAAATCGATGAGGCTGACGACCAGGATGAATCCGAGCAACAGCAGCAGGGGCGGGACGCTGGCGGACTTCAGCACGTCGGCCATCGACACGGCCAGGATCGTCCCGATGTTGCTGTAGTTGAAGTAGGCGATGAACTGGCTGAGGATGAAGAGCAGCAGGATGAGGCTGCCGAGGCCCGCGATCGCCTTCTCCATCGCCTTGATCACATCGGTGCTGTTTTTCATCGTCCGGGCACCGAAGCCGTAGGCGGCACCCGCGACCAGAAACAGCACCATGATCACCGCGATCAGCCCGTTCATGAACGGCGAGTTCCCGATCAAAGCGCCGGTCTCCGGATTGCGCAGTGCCGCTCCGGAGCCGATGGTCAAAAATCCCAGAACGACGAGGACAGCAACCAGGCCGAAACCCGCGAACTTCAGCCCGCGCGACTCGTCGCCCAGAGCTCCGGCCTCCGCAGTGTCGGGGGTCCCTGCCAGATCGCCCGCGTTTTCCTCCTCATATTTTCCCAACCTCGGCTCAATCACCCGCTCCGTGATGAATGTGATCACCACAGTCAGCACGATGACAGACGCGATGGAAAACCAGAGGTTTGCGGTCAGATCAATCGAGAGGGCGGGGTTCACCAGATGGATGGCGTCGTTCGTGAACTCCGTGAGAACGGCATCGAGCGGCTTGATGAGCATGTTCACCGTGAACGCGCCCGCGACCGCGGCAAAGCCCGCGGCCAGCCCTGCCAGCGGGTGCCGACCGACGCTCAGGAACGCGGACCCGGCCAGGGGAATCAGGACGAGGTAGCCCGCGTCCGCCGCGATGCTGGAGACGATGCCCACAAAAACCAGGATGTAAGCGATCGCCCATCCGGGCGAGACGGCCACCAGTTTCCGGATGAGAGCCTTGATCAGGCCGGAGGCCTCGGCCACGCCAACCCCGACCATCGCGACGATGATGAGTCCCACCGCGGTGAATCCCATGAAGTTCGGGATGACCGACGCGTAGATAAAGCGAATCCCCTCGGTCGTGAGAAGGCTGCGGGCTGCCACCGTGCCCGTCTGAATTTTATCCGTCACCGGATCGATCACCTGCTGGGTCACGGAGGCGCCGAAGAGGTGCATGATATGCGAAAGCACGATGACGATAACCATGAGCGACAAAAAGATCATCGCCGGATGCGGCACCTTGTTCCCCGCCTTCTCGACGATGTCCAAAATCCGTTTCATCCATCCATCGTTTGTCTGGGTCGCTTCCATAATATCAGGGTTTCAGTAAATGTTGTTGGCAGATCGTGGGTCGGCCGCTGGGCATCCGCATCAGAACGATGTCCGCAACCTCATGTAAAACATTCCGGCCGCCTCGGTCTCGACGGCATTTCCGGGAGTGGCAATCACCTGGAGTCCGACAGAAAACTGGCTGTTTTCCGCCACTTGAAAACGGTGGAAGACTTCGAGGACGGTTTCGTTCCGCGTGGTGGTCCGCTGGGGAAATGTGAACGCGAAGGCGGCTCCGGTGAGATCGTTGGTCCGGCCGAAAAGACCGCTGTAACCCAATCCCACTTGGGCGCTGTTCCTGATATTGACGAGAGTCCCATCCGCATAAGAATACCGCGCGAAAACCTGCAGGTTGTCTGTGAGGTTCTGATCGGCGATAAATGAAAATCCGTAGTCGGATGGCAGGTTGTCCCGGCTGCGCGCGTCCATATGCCACATGGCAAAGGCGTAACGTCCTTCGCCGAGACCTTGGAAAGTCGGCGTATAACCGACCTCGGCCATGGTGAAAAAATCCCACTCGCTGAAGACGGATTCCATTTCGGGCAGGGTCGTGTCGCTGTAGGCATTGATCGCGCCGGCTGTCAGGTAGAACTGGTCGGTCGGCCGGATCGAAATTCCCAGCATCGGCCCGTGCCCCGGAAATGGGATCGCCGCATTTGCGGAAAAGTTCCGGTTGATGAACGAATTGTTCACGTTTTGCAGCCAATGGGAACCCATGTAGTCCGAGATGTCCGCCCGCCCGAAAAGGATGCGGACTTTGGCATCAAAAAGCCGCTGGATCCAATAGGCGTCGCGGACGACCCATCCGCGGTCATTGAACGTGCCGGTCGGCGCGACGAGAGTTCCCACCTGACCTCCCACGAGCGAGGGCGGCTGGGCTCCGATCTGGTAGCGGTATTCCCCGGTGAACACCAGGCGTCCGGTGTCCTCGGTGCCGCGGCCGATAAGCGTCCATGAGGACATCAGATCCAGATCGCCTGCGGCACCATAGCGCGAGCTTTGCCCGCCCATCGGTTGCAGAAAAAGCATGGTGTTCGCGACGCCGATCCTCAGGCCGGTCTTGTTATACAAATCGTCCAGCGGGTCCACGAGGTATCTGAGCGGAGACCGGACGCCCAGGGATTCCAGATACCCGCTTTGGGGCGCATAGATTTCGTCGAGTTCCGCCGGGGTGACTGTTGTGGATTCCCCCGGTGACAGATCGGAGTCCAAATTTGAGGATTCGATCTCGTGAATCGTGGGCACGGCAGGAGGGGCCGGTGTGGCTTCCGGTGTGGAGGAATCTTTCCCCCGGGGGTCCGCCGCTTCGGTGCGGAAAGTCAAAAGCGTCAAGCAGGCCACGGCAACCAGGCCCGCTCCAAAATTGGGTATGCTCATCATGGCGGGTATCAGGCGGGTTTGGGGTCCGTTGAATGCGCGAGCTCGTCCTCCTCCGGAATTTCTCCCGGACGATAATCGGGCAGTCGTCCGCACGGGAAGATTGAGAGCAGTGCCAGCGATCCCAGAACAAAAAATGCCACCTGCAAAGCGCGGAGTCGGGCGGCTTCGTTCACAGCAAGGCCTTGTTCGATCTGCATGGGCGAGGCGGTGGTCTGCTTGAGGCGCTCCGCCAGTCGCTCATTGCTGAGGAAGTTGATGTTATCGAGATTGATTTGGGAGGTCAGCTCGGGAGTGAGAACCGGGTTGGCGGTGATCGCCTTCATCACTCCGGCACTCAATATCCCGACAACCAGCGCGCCCATGAGGGCTGTGCCCATGGAAGCGGCCAGGTTGTTCGCAGTGCCGCGCATTGACCCCACATCAGCCGCCAGTTCCTTGGGTGAAGATGTCACAAGGACGTTGAACAACAGTGTAACCAAAGCTCCCTGGCCAACCCCGAACGTGACGAGGCCGATCAGAACCGGAAACGAACTCCAGTTATTCGTGACCACAAACGTGAGCCAGTAGGCACCGGCGGCCGCAAGAATGAACCCATACCTCGCGATTTGTTTGGGAGAAAACCGGTCGTAAAGCTTGACCACCAAGAACGCCGTGAAGAACACGGACAAGTTGAATGGCATCATCGCGATCGCCGTGTCGAAAGCGCTCCGGCCCTGAACAATTTGGATGTAGAGTGGCACGGAGAAGTTCAGTGCAGCTTCCATGGCGACGATTGTGAACATGGCCAGCACCGCGGCCCGCTCCTTGGGGGACTCGACGACCTGCAACGCAAACAGCGGCGTCTTGCCGTCCACCTCGCGCTTCCGGGTCCATGCCAGAAAGGCCGAGATGAGAATCACTCCGGCGCAGAACATGATCGGCGCCGGCGAGAGCCCGAGCAGCTCGAACGGGGCATTCGGCCCGGCAAGGAAGATGCCCCAGTTCCGGATATTGTTTACACCCAGCGTGAGAATAATGATGCCGCTGGCCGCCAGGATGACCCCGATGATGTCGATCTTCACTTCCGGGCGACCGTGGGAAGGCTTCAATTTGCAGCTCAGAATCAGAATCGCCAATGCGTGGATGATGAGGAGACCAAACGCCGCCCTCCACCCGACAAACCGCTCGAGGGATCCGATGATCAAAAAGGCCAGCACGCCGGCTGCGGCCCGGGCCGAACCAAGATAACCCACGGCTTTGGCCTGCTGCTCGCCATGGTAGTGATTGGAAATCAGGACGACCAGGGTCGGAACCAAAGCTGCGCCCGCCAGGCCGGCCAGGGCTTGTCCAAGAAGAAGGAACTTGGCCGAAGGGCTGAAGACCACCAGGACGAGGGCAATGAGGAACAATGCCACGGACGCCTGGAAAAAAATCTTCGATCCGAACCGCTGGCCCAGCTTGGCCCCGAGAAGCACAAAGCCAGAAACGCCCATGGAATACATGATGATCGCCGTGCCGATCGTCGTCGGCGGAACACCGAAGCTTTCCACCATGCCGCCCATCGAAACGGGCAGCGCGGCGACATTGAATGACATGAGGGCCTGCCCCATGGCGATAACGATCATCGGCAGCCAGGGATCGCGTTTGTTCGTGCTCATAAAAGGTTCGTGCAGAGAGTTAGACTTGCGGGCTGGAAACAAAGAGGTCCATGCCCAGTTGCTGGGACAAAAATTTGGCGGCGAGCTGGCCCTTCACGCTGTTGCCGGCCGCATCGAGCGGCGGGGCAAACGTCCCGAGCCCGCCCTTGCCCGGCGAGACGGTGACGATCCCGCCGCCGATCCCGCTCTTGCCCGGAAGCCCGATATCAAAGAGCCAGTCTCCCGATGTCTCATACAGCCCGGCGGTCGCCATCGCGGCCAGCGCGTAATGGCAGACATTCGCGGCCACGACGCGCTCCTTCGTGATCGGGTTGACGCCGCCATCCGCGAGCGTCGCTCCCATCACTGCGAGATCCCTGGCGCTTACGTTGAGGGCACACTGCTTGGTGTAGAGGTCAACGGCCTGCGCCGGCTCGATGTAGATGCGCCCGAAGCTCTGCAGCATCCGGGCGATGCTCTGGTTCCGGAAATTCGTCTCCGAGGCAGAGACATAGACCTCGTCATTCAGCGGAAGCGTCCGCCCGGCAAAACGCGACAGCCCCTCATGGATGAATTTCCATTTTTCCTCGAAGCCGTCACCGGGCACAAGGCTGGTCGTGGCGATCGCCCCCGAGTTGACCATCGGGTTTGTTCTTCCCCCCGGCCCCCGCTCGATGCCTTCCAGCGAATTGAACGCCCGCCCGGTGGCATTCACGCCGACCTTCTGCCGGACCTCCTCGACACCGACCGCCTGGCAGACCAGGGCAAAGAGGAAAGGCTTCGAGACGCTCATGATCGTGAACTCGTAGTCCGCATCCCCGACCGAATAGACATGGCCGCTGGTGCCGACCACGCACACGCCAAACAACCCGGCTGGCACACGGGCCAGCGCCGGATAGACCTGCGAGTTTGCGCCTTCCATATCGGACCGGAACCGCTCGTGCGCTTCGACCACCAGATCTCTCACCCGCTCTTCGTCAGGCAAGTGCCCGGTTGAGACGAATGGGCAATTCGCGGGAGCCGAACCGCTCTCGGGGGTGCTCATGCGGATGGAATTAGCCGCGAAGTGAATTCAGGTCAAGGTTTTCACGAAATCTGACCGGGCACCGGGAGGCATGCGGATTTTCACTCTTGGAACTGGACCGGAGTGAGAAACCAAGAACCGCCAGATCAGAAGAGGCCCCACATTTTCGCTGCGATCCAAGGCTCGAAATACAGGATTGCCATGCCGATGGAAAGCAGGCCGCCTTGTCGAAAGTCGAAATCCGACATCAACCGCTTCCACGAGGCTCGGAACACAAAGCGGCCGAACCCGATCTCAAAAGCGAGCATGAGCACGCCAAAAACAGCCGGGGCCCTTCTTTCTTGAAACCATCCACCTCATTCTGCAATTTCTCATTTATGAAGCGGCTGCGCTGTTACTATTTTTCCGGCACGGGGAATGCCCGGCGCGTTGCGTTGTGGATGGCGGAGGAAGCCGGGCGGCTTGGGGCCGATGCGAAGGCGCACAGCATCGATTTTGGCGCGCGACCGGAACTCCCCGGGTCCGGGGATCTCATCGGATTCGTGTTTCCGGTTCACGGATTCACAACCATCGCGGCAATGCTTCGTTTTGTGTGGAATTTCCCGCAGGGGAACCGTTCGGTGTCGGTGTTCACGGCGGCGGTGACCGGCGGATGCCGCATCGGCCCGCTGAAGCTTCCGGGCTGGGAAGGGAACGGGCTTTATCTCCCGCTGCTCCTCATGTGGCTCAAAGGTTACCGGTGCGTGGGGGCGCTGCCTTTGCGCAGCACTCCGGAGAATTGGACCGCACTGGTTCCCGCGTGCCCGGAGAGCGCTTGCCGCTCGCTCATGCGCGAGACGCACACCGCAACGGGGCCGTTCATCGGGAAGCTGCTCGCCGGGCAATGCGCATTCCGGGGGCGCGTGAGCCTTCTCTTCGGCATCGCCGTGCTGCCGGTGTCGGTGCTCTATTACTGCTTCGCCCGCTTTTTTCTGGCCAAGCTGTTTTTCGCCACCTCGCGATGCAACGCTTGCGGGCTCTGCGCAGAGGGTTGCCCGGTGTCGGCGATTCGGATGTTGCGGGGCCGCCCCTTCTGGACGCTGCGATGCGAGAGCTGCATGCGGTGCATGAACTTCTGCCCCCAGCGGGCGATTCAAGCCAGCCAGTTGCTCGCGGCGCTCGTGTTCCTCTGCGGATCGAGCGTCCTCACAAAAGCATTGACCGCGCTCCTGCAAAGCCAGCTTGCCATATCGCAAGGCCTGGCGGGAGGCCTCGCGTGGGTGATTTCACTGCCGGTCCTGATCGGCATTCTGGCAGTGATTTATCGGGTGTGGTCCACCCTCCTGCTCTGGAAACCGATCAACTGCTTCTTCGAATACACCACCCTCACGCGTTGGTATCGCCGGTATCAGGAGCCCGATACGCAGCGGCGGGACATGGCCGGGAAGAAGTGAACCGTGTTGAGCAGCCGGGAAGAATGTGAGCCCGCAAATCCATCGAACCGCTCAAACAAAAGCGGAAGAGCGCCGCGCCCTACAGCCGGACGCTGCCATCTTTTGATAGCAGGACCGCGACCCAGTTCGTGCTCGGGAAGTTGGCGAGGATGATCACCAGGATCACCGTGATGGGCACGCAGAGGAACATGCCGACCACGCCCCAGAGCATTCCCCACAGGATGAGCGACATCACGACGACGAGCGGGCTGAGGTTGAGCGTGATGCCCATCAGGTTCGGCTCGACGATATTGCCGAGGACCTGCTGGATGATCGTGATCCCGAACACGAGGATCGCCACCGGCCTCCACTCCTCGAACTGGACGAGGGCGAGAAGCCCGGGAAGGATGGTGGCGAAAATCGAGCCGATCGTCGGAATGAAGTTCAGGATAAATACCAGGAGCGCCCAAAACGCGGCGAAGTCGAGGCCGATGAATTTCATCACCGCGTAGCTCAGGACCGCCGTGAGCAGGCTGACAGCCGTCTTCACGCCGAAGTAGGTCTGAATATCCCGGTCCACGCGCTTCAGAATCCCCTGCACGCGAACGCGACGCTCCTCGCCGGGAAAGAGCGCGGCGATTTTTGCAGGGATGAACCGCGACTCGAGCAGCAGGAACACCCCGAATATCAGGATCAGGATGGCATTTTTGAGAAGCGTGGCGAGGTTCGTAGCCACGAGGGTCACGGTGCCCGGAAGATCAAATCCGCCCAGAAACTCGCGGATCGCAGGAGGTTGCCCGACCCCGATGGCAAGGAACAGCTCGGACTGGATGGCCAGGAGCCGGCTCTGGTAGCGGGGGGCAAACTCGGCCACCCTCACGGCGTTTTCGGCAATAATCGAAAACAGGACAAAGCTCAGGGCGATGACCGCCACAAAAGCCAGCGTCAGCGCCGCCGACGGGGGAAGGCCGCGTCCGGCAATCTTCACGTATCCGATCCATCGCTCCAGGATTTTGATGAGGTAAACCCCGATGAGCGCGATCACCAGAGGAATAAAGAGATCCTTGCCGGCCCGGATCAGGACAAACGAGATGGCGATGACAACCATCCAACCCGCCGCCTGGAGCCCGCGAAGCCCCCTGGCCCCCAACGCATTTTCAAGTTCGTTTAGCATGTCGGCAAGCACTCCTGCGGGCGTTCACGGGGATCATCGTACGGCCCGCTTTCACCCGATCGCCCGGCTCCCGATCAAAACTCGATCCGCAGGAGGCGCACTCCGGACGGCGAGCGGAAATCACGCGGGGTCAGCTTGTTGTCCTTGTGGAAATCGGTGTAGCGGCGGGTGAAGTCGAGGAACTTCTTGTTGGAGCCGAAACGGATCAGCTCGGTGCGTGTGACGGCCCCGTCCCTGTTCTGGTCAACCAGCAGGAAGCACTTTTCTGTGCCGCCGGCTTTGGTCCATTCCACAACGGCCACCTTGCCATCCTTGTTCGCGTCGGCCCTCTCGATCACATACACCGCATAGGCGGGTCCGACCGTCTTCAACGTCAGCGGGACATCCCAGTCCGCGGCATTTTCCGGGTGGGTTTGGCAAGCGGACAAAATCACGGCGACAGGAAGGAGGATAAGCAATCGCATGGTCGGATGGAGTTTAATCATATGGAGAGAGGAGGGGTTCAGGGAGCCGGATGGTTGTGAAGAGCCGCCCCGCTGGCGCGCTCGTCAATTTCCCGAAGGATCGGGCGAAGCTGGTTCGACCACATCCCGAGCATCCGGGTGTCGCGTTCAAAGCCGGCGATTCCCGCGCTGTTGACACGGTAAATACCGGGGATGATCCGGAAGTCCCGCGATTTCGTCAGGGGAACCAACTGCAGGACGACGCGGAATGTCGTCGTCTGGCTGAAGCTGCCGAACAGGAATTCGCCGAGCTTGCCTGCCGGCCTCTCAAAAGTCAGGGACTGCGGAAAACGGCTGCGCCGCTCCGCGTATCCATGCCGGGCAAAGACCGGAATGGCGGCGCTGCGGATGGCCTCCGGGGTCGTGTTCCGAATCGTCGTGGATCCGGTTGCACCGGAGTTTTCCATCGGCCGGAACAGACAGCCTGCGAGAAGAAAAACGAGCGCGAGCGAGCAGGAAAGCGGAAGGAGACATTTCACCCCGAAAACGGTTTTTCTCCGTGTGCTTCGTGTCTCCGTGTGAGGAATCGCCGGATCCGGGTTCATGGATCTTTCAATATCCTCATGCCGCCGCGGGTTTCGGCGCGGCAAATCCAAGGGCGAGCAGGGAGCTGCCGTTGAAGAGGAGGTTGATCCCGAAGAACAGGCCCAAAACCCAGGCGCTGTCGGACGGCCAGCGGTAGTACACCATTACTCCGAGCACAAGAGAGGCGATTCCGCTGATGAGCATCCAGATCCAACCGGGGTTCGAGCGCAAGCCGAAAGCCGCGGCGGATACGAAAATTCCCTCCACGATCAGAAAGATGGCAAAAATCAGTGTGATGACGAGCACGCTGGAGGTCAGGCAGTTCAGAAGCACAACGCCCACCGCGATGCGAATGATGCCGGACAGAGCCTCGAGGACACGGTGGCCCTTGTGCTTTCCGAAGAGAGCAAGACCCAGCGAGATGATCCCGCTCACCAGCGCGACGATGGCAAGAATCTGCGCGATCGCAAAGGAGAAGACCATCGGAGAACCCATGGCCGAGAAGCCGACAAAGATCGAGAGGAAGCCGCCTGCGATGAGCCAGCCCCGGCTTTTCGAGAGATCTGTTGCGGGAGAAGTAATGGAAGTGTCATTGGCCATAGGCTGGCGGTTCTCTCATTCCATTTGGAAAACGACAATCATATAATCGGAAGCTTCCCTCAGAATTCCATCAACGACGATTCACTCCGGCTCGTGGATCCCGAAGAAAATCGCGTAAAGCACAGGCGTCACGATCAGAGACAGGACGGCGGCAAACGACAGTCCGAACATGATGCACACGGCCATGGATCCGAAGAACGGATCCGTGACCAGCGGGATCATCCCGAGGACGGTTGTCAGCACGACCATGCAGACCGGGCGCATCTTGCTGGTCCCGCCGTCGAGGATGGCCTGATACGGCGGCTTCCCTTTGCTGATCAGGGTGAGGATCTTGCTGAGCACGACGATCTGGTTCTTGATCAGCTCTCCTCCCAAAGCCAGCACCCCGAGCATCGCCATAAATCCGAATGGCATCCGGGTGAGCAGCAGGCCCGCCGTGATGGCGATGATGGCCAGAGGAATGATCAGCCAGATCAACAAGGTGGTCCGGATCGAGTTGAACAAACACACGACGATGAAAACCATCAGCGCCAGCACGTAAGGCAGCGGTTCGGCCAGTGCGCCGCGGGCGCGGGCGGAATCCTCGTATTCGCCGCCCCACTGGAGCGAGTAGCCGGCCGGCAATGCAATCTGCTCGATCTTCGTTTTCACGCGGTCGCGCAACTGGCTGGGCAGGCCGGATCGGGGATCGGCATGAACGGTCAGTGTCGGGAAGCGATCCCGGCGCATCACGACCGGATCCTCCCAGACGACTTCCGATCGCCCGGTGACCTGGTTCAGGGGGATCATCCGTCCGGCGACCGGACTCCAGATTTGCAGGCTGTTGAGTGCCGCGACATCCTCGCGCTCTGCCAGCGGAGGGCGGACGACAATCGGCAGCAGGCGTGTCTCCTGCGGAAAAACACCGGTGCCGGCATAGCCGGGCTCACGGTAGAAGCCGACCGCGCGCCCTTCGAAACTGCTCTCCAGAGCGCGCGCCACATCCACGCGGGTGATCCCGTTGCGTCGCGCCTGGAATTCGAGCATGCCGGGCCGGATGGAGTTCACGCGTTCGCGCCAGTCGCTGCGCACGCACAAGGCCCCGCCATCATCTTCAAGAACCTTTATCGCCTGGCCGCCAAGTGTCCGCAATTTTTCCGGGTCGGGACCGCTGAACCGCACCTGAATCCGCCCGCCATCGCCCGGTCCGAGAAGGAACTTTTTGGCGATGGCGTTGGCATTCGGGTAATTGTCATCCAGCCGCTTCTGGATATCGGCCATCAGCCCATCAATCTTTCCGGGGTCATCCACATCCACAAGGAATTGCACATAAGCCCGGTTCTCACTCTCCGGGGAATAGACGAGCAGGAAGCGCAGGCCGCCGCCGCCGATAAACGAAGTGACATGGGTGACGCCGGGCAGGCCCTGAGCGTAACGCTGGACCTCTGTGGAGAATGCCTCGGTTTCGCGGATGTGGGTGCCGGCGGGAAGGAAGGCATCGACCATGAATTGCGGGCGGGTCGCCGGCGGGAAAAAGCTCTGGTCAACTTTTCGAAAGCCGAACCCCGCCGCGATGAAGGCCAGAATGCACGCGATCAGCACGGCCCAGCGGAAGCGGAGCGCCAGGACAAGCAGCTTGCGGTAGAGCTGAAACAGCCGCCCTGCGTAGGGGTCCCGGTTTTCAGCAGTCCCGCCGGCAGCTTTCGGCTTGAACAAAAAATAGCTCAGAAGCGGGGTGGCGGTAACCGAAGACACCCAGCTCAGGCTCAGCGCGATGAGGATGACCCAGAAGAGGGAGTTGGTGTATTCGCCGGTCCGGTCCTCGGAGAGGCCGATCGCTGCGAACGCGATCACGCCGATCGCCGTCGCCCCGAAGAGCGGCCACTGGTTCTCCGCGACCACCTCGCGAACCACCTCGAGCTTGTTCCGGCCCGATTCGATCCCGACCTTGATCCCCTCGATAATAATAATCGCGTTGTCCGTGAGCATGCACAGCGCGATGATGAGCGCCCCGAGTGAGATGCGCTCCATCAGGAGATCTCCCTTCATATACATGACGAGGAACGTGGCCATGATCGTGAGGAAGAGCACGAGGCCGATGATGAATCCTGTCTTGCGCCCCATCGCAATAATCAGCACCACAAAAACGATGAAGACGGCCTTGCCGAGGTTGAACATGAACTCGCTGGTGGCCTGCGAAACCGCTTCGGGCTGGAAGTTGATCTCGCCGATCTCCATCCCGACCGGCTGGTTGCTTTTCAGTTCATCGAGCTTCTGCCGGATGGCCAGCCCCATCGTCACGACATTCCCCCCCGGCACGGTGGAGATGCCCAGCCCTATGGCCGACTTCCCGTCGTAACGGAGCAGACGCCGCGGCGGATCCTGGTCGCCGCGTTCGAGCGTCGCGATATCCCGGAGGCGGAGCTGCCGGCCCGACTGGTCCGACCCGATCACCATCCCGAGCATTTCCTCGGCGGAGGCAAACGCCCCCGTCGGGTCCAGCGGGATGTGCTGGTCGCCGACGCGGATGCGCCCGCCGTCGGCGGCGATATTCATATCCTGCAGCTTGCTGTAGATCTGCTCCTCGTTGATGCCGAGCTGGGCGAGCCGCTGACGCGAGATTTCGAGGAAGACGACCTCACGCTGCTCCCCGAAAAGCACCACGCTCTTCACACCGGGAACCTGGAGAAGCTCGCGGCGCAGGAACTCGACATAGCGCCGCTGCTCCGGGAACGAAAACCCCTCGCCGGTCACTGCGAGAAAAATCCCGTATACATCGCCGAAATCATCAATCACCATCGACTGGCCGCGCACCGAGGGCGGAAGTTGCGATTGGACGTCAGCGATCTTGCGCCGCAGCTCGTCCCAGACCTGAGGGATCCGGTGCTTGTCGTAGCGGTCTTTGATGTTCACCGAAACGACCGAGCGGCCGCGAGTGGATTCGGAATCCACATAATCGAGCTGGCCCATCTGCTGGCAGGCGGTCTCGATCGGATTCGTGACCTCCTGGGCCACTTCCTCGGCGCTGGCCCCCGTGTAGGGAGTGATGACCAGTGCCTGCTTGATCGTGAACTCCGGATCCTCGAGCCTGCCGATATTCAGGTAGGCAACAATGCCGCCAATGATCGCCATGGCCATGGCCACCAGGACCACCCGGCTGTTCTTGACCGAAAGCTCGCCGGGGTTCATGGCCTGCTGCCCCCGAGGGCGTCCCCGAGATCACGAACCTTCATCCCCTCGCGCAAAAAGGTCACTCCGGCCACCGCGATGCGGTCGCCGGGTTGCAGTCCTTCCACGATTTCAATCCGGCCGCCGGTTGCCCCGCCGGTTTTTACCGGACGGCGGGTGACGGTCTGGTCCTGTCCGATGACCCAGACCACCTGCTGCCCCGCCCCCGCTTCGAAGATCGCGGAGATCGGCACAAAAAACCCTCCCCCCAGAATGCTGGCGCGCCGGTAAGTCATGGCGACCGAAGCCGTCATGCCAGGCAGAAGATTCACCCCTTCAGGCACCAGCATGGCCACCCGGATGGAAAACGTCTGGGGCACCGGGTCCGCCCGCTGCGCGACCTCTTTGATATGGACCGGGAACCGCCGTCCGGGCGCCGCGCTGAACTCCGCCACAAGCTGCACGATATCCGCCGAGCGGATCTCCGCCATGACGCCCTCCGGGATGTCCACGGCGATGTCGATCTCGGCGATATCCTGAAACTTCACCACCGGCTGCTTCGCGCGGACGTTCTGCCCCTGCTCGACAAATCGCTGGGCAATGACTCCGTCGTATGGCGCGCGCAGCGTGGCGTCGGCAAGCTGGAGATTCGCCTCGACCACCCGGCCTTCGAGCCCCCGGACTTCGGCTTCCCGGGCCAGGATGTCTTCCTCTCTTCCCACGGCGCTCTGCACGAGTGTCTGGCGTGCAGACTCAAGGTTTTCCTGGGCCACCTGGCAGGTCGTCTCGGCGCGCTCGAATTCCACGCGCGAAATCGTCCGGGAACGCAACAACTGCGTCGCTCGCGCGTATTCCGCGCGGGCATTGGCCAGCGAGGCCTCGGCGGACCGCACCTGGGCCTCCAAACGCTGCCTCTCCTCCGGCCGGGCCCCGGCCTGTGCCGCCTGGAGGTCGGCTCGAGCACGGTCAAGCTGGCCGCGAAGCGCGGCGAGACGCGCCCGGAAATCCTCCTGCCGGAGCTGGGCGATCACCTCGTTCTGCGAAACTTTCTGGCCTTCGCGAACCGGCAGGCTGACAAGCAGGCCGGGCACTTGGAATGTCAGTTCCACCTGCTTTGAAGCTTCGACCTTTCCTGGAAACGTCCTCGTTGCGGAATCCTTCCCGACTGAGACGATAAGGGTTTTGACCGGGCGCACGACCTCGGCGTCAGGCGGGGCCTGCTTGGAACAACCGGCCGCGAAAACAAGGAGCGAAAGAGTTGCGCCCCGGATGAGACTTTCAGTTCGCATAGACTTCATGGAATCGCTTGGTTGGGATGTCGGATCGGCAACCCCCGCTGGCTCAGGCTGCCACCGGTTTGCGCGCCGCGAGCCTGAGGGCAAAAAGCGAGCTGCCGTTAAAAATCAGGTTGGTGCCGAAGAGCAGGCCGAGAAGCTGCGCGATCACAAGCGAGAAGAGCAGAGGCGAACCGATGGCGGAGAATCCGACAAAGATCGAGAGGAAACCGCCCGCGATCAGCCAGCCCCGGCTTTTCGAGAGATCTGTTGCGGCAGAAGAAAGGGAAGCGTCGTTGGTCATCGATGCCGGATTCTGTAATTCCCTCCGCAAAACAACAATCCTTTATTCTGCCGGTGATATTTTCCCATACTGCGGGGATTGTCACCCGCAAGACGGGCATCAATATGCCAAATCCCCCACAAGCCAAGCCCGTTTTGGCAGCCCGCTTTGCCTTCAGAGCAGGAAGATGGCGAGAAGGATGCCGGCCACAATGACGGCGGCGCAGATCAGGATGAGGGGAAGCTGGGTTTTGATGGAGGCTTTGAGGAGAAGGGAGCGGGGGATTTTCCGGAGGGTTTTTTCTGCGGCAGCCCGTTGGGCGGCCCGGCGCTTGGCGCAGGAGACAATCGCGTTGCGCCGGCGCAGCGGGGTCTGCCCGTGCGTGACATGGTAAACCTCCTTGAGAAACTTTTCCAGTTGCGCCGGATCGTCGAAAAGGGAGGTTGTCGCCGGGAGCGAGGAAACCGGCTCGGGCGTCGCGGCGATGATTTCCGTGCAGACCGTGCAGAGCTCGTCGGTGCGGATCTTGTATGTGCGGCAGAGCCGTTGCGTGGCGGGGTTTGCCAGAGCCGCCAGCACAAAGCCTCGCACCCGGTTTGCCCCGTTTTTTGAACGGATGCTTTTCCCGAGTCTCAAATGCCGGAGAAGTTCCTTCTCCGCGGATTCCAATGCAGCCTGGCTCACCATTTTTGCCGGGGCAGCTTTTCAAATTTTCCCACGGTCCGGCAAATGTTTTTTCCGTTGGAGATGCATTCGGAGAGGGTCTCCTACGGCAGCTTCCAAGCGGGTCGCAGCCGCGCATAGTCCGCCTCCGGCAGGATGACGAAGACCGGGTTTCGGGCGGGATCGAGCGCGGCGATGAGGGACCGCAGGTTTTTTTCCGACATGGTGGTGCAGCCGGCGGTCGGCTTCGCCCCGTCGGCGCGCCAGATATGGAAGAAGATCGAGCTTCCCCCGCCCGGGCGGATCTCCGGTCCGGCATTGTGGGCGATGAAGAGCTTCAAGGCATGCGCCGGATCGTCCTGCTTCATCTGCTGTTTTTTTTCCCATGCGCCGGAGGGCTCGGCGGCCAGGCGGACATGGCGGTTGTAGGACGGCGAGGCGGAGTCCTCGATCCAGAGGTCGCGGGACGTGATCCGCGTGTAGGGCAGGCCCGGATGCCTCGCGCTGTCGGGCGCGTAGCCCCAGGCGCCACCGATGCGAAAAACTCCCGCCGGCGTGCGCGAATCCCCTTCCTGCTTGGTCCGGGCCCCTTCCGGAAGCGGATGAAGACCGAGCCCCCAGACCAGGCCGCTTTTCCCGAGCCTCGCGTTCCACGCTCCGCCGACCTGCTGCCAGCGGCCGCCGGATTTTTCAAAAAGCCGGAGTGTCGCTTCGGAGGAATCCCAGCCGGCCGCCGTGCCGACCAGGCATTGCGTCGAGCCGGCCGGCAGCTCGAATGCGCAAGCCAACCCGGCCCAGGCGGAGAAAATCCAGGCGATAATCGGGAACAGTTTCATCGGACGACGCCCTGAACTCTATCCGATGCCGCCCGCAGCGCAACCTCCGGATCCTTCGGGGCAAGCGCATGAAAAACCGCTCGGCCTTGAGGTGCTTCCTGGAATCCGTGGGTCCGATGAGGTCGCGCACGCGCGCGACAGCGTTGTCGCCCGCGAGGGCGAGGGCGATCACCGGGGTGGATTGCATGAACGTCTCGACTTCCGGGTAAAACGGTTTGTCGGCAATGTGGGCATAATGCCCGCGCGGGAGGCGGAACCCGCTCGCGGGCATAAGATTCGCAAGATGGGCTGTCTCATTGTGATGGATCCGGGCTACGTTGCTCATCGCGAGAGAACCTCATCCACTTTTCATCACACCCAAGCGCACGCGGGGTTTCGCGGACGCGATCTCTGGCACGACATTTGCTGGAACTATTTCGAAAAATCACTTTCCCGATCATGATTTTGTGCTTTGTTCTTTAAACCATATGACGGAATCAAACGGAATCCTTATCCCGCGTCGGCGCCTGTTCGGTCTGATTTTGTGCACAGGCACCGGGTTGCTCATGGGCGCGAGCAAAGCGGACGCCATGTGGAATGTGCTGGATGTCCTCCGCGGCGTGGACCAGGGAAGCCAGATTCCTCCTTCTCTGCGCGGGGTTCTCGGTCCGGGCGCCGAGGCTTACCGGAATTTTTTGAGCCGTCTCGGGCTTCGGAGAATTTCGGTCCAGGACATTATGGACACGCACGCCAAGGCGCGCGGCAACGTACACAATACGCTGCCTCCCCGCCATCTGTGGGGCAATATCCGCAACACGCTGCTGACGCTCGACAAGGTGGCTTCCCGGCTTGGCGAGCCGGTCGGCGAGGTTGTCTCGGTTTACCGTTCGCCCGCCTACAACGCAAGATGCGCAGGGGCGAAATGCAACTCTTACCACATCCGAAACAATGCCATTGACATGCGTTTCGACTCCTCGCCCCGGAGGGTGGCCTCCACCGCTCGCGACATGCGCAAGCAAGGGGTCTTCAAAGGCGGCGTCGGACGCTATCCGGGGTTTACCCACTTGGATACCCGCGGAACCAATGTGGACTGGTAGCCGGGGAGTTCAGGCCTGGCTGCCGGCCATGCGGAGCAGTGGGTTTTTATGAAGATTTACACCGGAACCGGCGACCGCGGAGAAACGAGCCTTTTTTCCGGGCAGCGCGTCTCAAAAACCCACCCGCGCGTGGCGGCGTATGGAACGCTGGATGAGATGAACTCGGTTCTGGGGGCCGCCATCGCAGTTTCGCCCTCCGCCGAGGTCCGGGAGGCTCTGCTCGCCCTTCAGATCCTTGTCTTCGATCTCTGCACGGATCTGGCGACCGTTCCGGAGCCGGGCCAAAGTCCGAGAATTTCTTGCGAGACCATTGCGCAAATCGAGCGGGAGATGGATCTCCTGGCTGGGAAACTTCCTCAGGTGCAGGCGTTCGTCCTGCCGGGAGGATCTCCTGCGGCGGCCCAGATCCACATCGCCCGGACGGTTGCGCGGCGGGCCGAGCGCGAGGTATGGGCGGTCTCAGGTTCGGAGGCCATAGCCGGCGAGCCGCTCATTTTTCTCAACCGCCTCTCCGACTTTCTCTACCTTCTCGCCAGGCGGGAAAACCAGCTCAGCGGAACCCGCGAGACCGAGTGGAGCCCCGCGTAAAACAAAACAGCCGCCGACAGTGATGCTGCGGGCGGCTGTTGGAAAAAACAGAGTGGGCGATCAGTTCGGGTCGCGCTGGTAGTCGCGGACGTAGTTGTAGCGGGTATCAAAGCCCAGCTCCGGAGGAAACTCCTGATACCCAGAATTGATCCACGGGATATCGCTGCGATAAGGAGGATAGTAAGTTCCCCTCTGCGTTGGGAACGGAAAAAGCGCGACCTCGTAGATCCCGTATCCCAGACGGGCAAAGGTCCGTCCCACTCCCCGGACGACACCGTAGCTCCAAGCGGCCGCATTTCCCTCCGCATAATTGACGGCCATGATCTGATCCGGAATCTCCGTGATCCCGAAAGCGATATTGCTGAGGCCGCGTCCAAGCTTCCGCGTCGGGCCCTGGTCGGATGCGGGCGGAGCTTGAATATCCGCGTAGGCGGAAAAGGTCAGCGTCAGCGTGATCAGGAGGGCGGCAACGGCTTTCATATGCAAATCACGAAAACAAAAACCCGCCCGGAAGGCAAGAAGAAAACTTTTCTTATCCGATCGCGCGCGCAATCTGCCACTCGTTGAGGAGGAGGTGCGGTTGGCCGGGGTAGGCGGGCAGGAGAAAAAACACGAACGGTTTGTCGCCCGGCTGCCAGCCGATCACATGGCGGTCGTTTCCGGACAACGAGAAATAGGTCGTCGGGTTTTGATCCGGCGGGGCCGTCTTCTTCGCCGCCTGGGAGGTTTTGGCCTGCGTGCGGACGGGCTTCTCCGCCTTCCAGTCCGCCGGTGCGCCGTTGAGGGCGAGAATCGAGGCCATCTCCGCGGGAGAGAATCCCGTCCGGGGTCCCCGTTTGCGGACCACGGCGAGATACCGCGCGACGTCATCGAAAAATCCGACGATGACATCATCCCCGGCCTGCGGATACGCACAGGCTTTCTCGCCCTGCGCCGTCATCCCGAGCAGGCTTCGGGCCATCACGGGACGCCCGAGCAAGGCCTCCACCGAGGCCTTGTTCGCGCCAAGCAGAACCGGGGCGGCAGCCGGCTTCTCAGTAGGCGGCTTGGGCACCCTTGAGGTTTTTCTTTTTGATCCAGGGCATGAGCGCGCGGAGGCGCTGGCCGGTCTTTTCGATCGGGTGCTGCTCGCCCTTCTTCAAGAGCGCGTTGTAGCGTTTGTAGCCGCTCTGGAATTCCCCGACCCATTCCCTGGCAAATTTGCCGGTCTGGATGTCCTTGAGAGCGGCTTTCATCCGCTTCTTCACGGAGGCGTCAATGATCTTCGGGCCGACGGTGACATCTCCCCACTTGGCGGTCTCGCTGATCGAGAACCGCATGCCGGCGATGCCGGATTCGTTCATGAGGTCCACGATCAATTTCAGCTCGTGCAGGCACTCGAAGTAGGCCATCTCGGGAGAGTATCCGGCCTCGACAAGCGTCTCGAATCCGGCCTGCACCAGCGCGGAGCAACCGCCGCAGAGCACGGTCTGCTCGCCGAAGAGATCGGTCTCGGTCTCTTCCTGGAACGTTGTCTCCAGAACCCCTCCGCGGGTTCCGCCGATCCCCTTTGCCCAGGCGAGCGCGATCTTCTTCGCGTCCTTGCCGGGGTTCTGGTAAACGGCGATGATCGCCGGGACGCCTTTGCCTTCGGTGAATTGGCGGCGCACGATGTGGCCGGGGCCCTTCGGCGCGACCATGATCACGTTCACGTTTTTGGGCGGAATGATCGCCTGGAAATGGATGCTGAACCCGTGGCTGAAGACGAGGGTCTTCCCGGCCGTGAGGTTCGGCTTGATGTCCTTTTTGTAAACATCCGGCTGCTTGGTGTCCGGGACCGCCACCATGATCACGTCGGCGCGGCGGACGGCTTCGGCCGTGTCATAGACTTGGAAGCCATATTTCTTGGCGACCTCGCGGCTCTTGGATTTCGGGTAGAGCCCGATGATGACCTTCGCGCCGCTTTCCTTGAGGTTGAGCGCGTGGGCGTGGCCCTGGGATCCGAACCCCAGAACGGCAAGGGTCCTGCCCTTGAGCACTTTGAGGTCGGCGTCTTTGTCTGTGTAGATCTTGGCTGGCATGGTTTTTGTGGTTGTGGTTTGAAAAAATTATTCGTTCGTGCGCGAGAGGGCGACCTTGCCGGTGCGGGTGAGGTCGCTGACACCGAAGCTCTCCATGAGGGTCAGGAATTTGTTGATCTTGCCCTCGGTGCCGGTGATCTCGATCGCGAGCTTGTTCGGATGCACATCAATGATCTTCGCGCGGAAAATGTCGCAGATCTGCATGACTTCCGCACGGGTCTTCGAGGTGGCCTCGACGCGCAGCAGCACCAGCTCGCGGTCCACGTATTCCTCGTCGTGAAAATCCGTCACCTCGATCACGTCCACCAGCTTCTCAAGCTGCTTCGTGACCTGCTCGAGGACCTTGTCATCGCCCCGCACGACAATCGTCATCCGGGAGGCCGAGGGATCGAGGGTCGGCCCGACGTTCAGCGTGTCAATGTTGAACCCGCGACCGCTGAACATGCCGGCCACGCGGGTCAGAACGCCAAATTTGTTTTCCACAAGGATCGAGATGGTGTGTCGCATGAGTCGAAAGGAATGTTCACACTGCCAATGCGGGCTTTCGGAGTCAACCGTTTCCGCGCCTGTTTCCGCGGCAGGAAAAATCGCGGCGCGCGGACGCTTGGTCCGGAAGCCGGAAAATCGCGCGCGGATCCGGGATTTCCGGTGAGGCGTTGACTTTGTCGCGCGGGTCCCTTAATCAATGTCACAACTTTCTCCTGAAACGTGGCCCAGAACGAAGATTACATAGTAGAAATCCTCATGGATGTCGGCCTGGTCACACGCACCCAGGTCGAATACGCGCGCACGCAGATGAAGGGTCACAGCGTCGTGGACGCGCTGATCCTGGAGGGATTTATCACGCAGGAGGACATTTCGCGCACGCTGGCCGCGCAGAACGGCATGGAGTTCATGGACCTCGCGCAGATCGTGGTCCCTCCGAACATCATCGACCTCCTGCCCGTCGAGGATGCGCGCCGATGGAAAGCGGTTCCGGTGGGAGAACGCGAGGGCGCGCTGCTCATCGCGATCGGCGATCCGATGGACATGCAGACGATGGACGACCTCGCGTTCAAGCTGCAGCGCGAGGTCGAGTTTGTCTGCGCAACGCCGGACGCCATCCGCGCCAGCCTGATCCAGTATTACGGCGTGGAGGCCGCGGCCTCATTCGGCGGGGAGATGATGGAGGGCGGGGCGGAGGAGGCCGGGGCGGATGACGCGCCGATCATCAAGATGGTTTCGCTCCTCCTTGTGGAGGCCCATCAAAACCGCGCGAGCGACATCCATCTCGAACCGCTCGAGTCCAAATTCCGCGTGCGCTTCCGGATTGACGGCGTCCTGCAGGAAATGCCGAGTCCGCCGAAGAAGCTCCAGTTGGCGATGGTGAGCCGCATCAAGATCATGAGCGGGTCGATGAGCATCGCGGAAAAGCGCCTGCCGCAGGACGGCCGCATCCAGATCAAAATCGGGGACAACGCCATCGACCTGCGGGTTTCGACGATTCCCACCGTCCACGGCGAGAGCGTGGTCATGCGGATTCTCGACAAGACGTCGCTCATGCTGGGGCTTCCCGACCTCGGGTTTTTCTCCGACGACCAGAAAAAGTTCGAGCGCCAGATCAACCTGCCCGACGGGATCATCCTCGTCACCGGCCCGACCGGCTCGGGAAAGACGACCACGCTTTACGGCTGCCTGAACTACATGAACAAGCCGGACCGCAAGCTGATCACGGTCGAGGATCCGGTGGAATACCAGATGAGCGGGATCAACCAGGTGCCGGTGAACGCAAGCATCGGGATGACGTTCCCGGCCGCCCTGCGCTCCATCCTGCGCCAGGCGCCGAACATCATCATGATCGGGGAGATCCGCGACCTGGAGACGGCGAGCATCGCGACGAACGCCTCGCTGACCGGCCACCTCGTGCTTTCGACGCTCCACACAAACGACGCGCCGAGCGCGGTCGCCCGCCTTGTGGATATCGGAATCAAGCCTTTTCTTGTCTCGACCTCGGTGCGTGCGATTGTCGCCCAGCGCCTTGTCAGGCGGCTTTGCCCGAAGTGCAAGGTGCCCGCCGAGCTCACGGAATACGAGATGAACATGCTCCACATGGACGCCGGCCAGTTGAGCGATGCGCATATCATGCGCCCGGTCGGCTGCGAACTTTGCCGGGGGAAGGGCTACAAAGGCCGCATGGGAATCTTCGAAATCTTTGTCGTGGACGACGAGGTCCGCAACATGATCAACAACAACGCCTCGACGATCGCGCTCCGCCAGCGCGCCAAGGAACTCGGCATGCGCACGCTCCGCGAGGACGGCATCCGCAAAGTGCTCGCCGGCATGACGACCGCCGAGGAGGTGCTCACCACCACAATGACCGATCTCGACTGACCGCATGGACGCAAGACAAGTCACGGAAATTTTTACGGAGCGCGGGCTGATCACGGCCGAGCAGGCCGCCGCGTTCATCGTGGAGGCCGCCGCAAGCGAGAAGCAAATCGAGCAGATCCTCGTGGACCGCTATGTGGTGGAAGAGGAGGGGTTCATCCAGGTGATCGCGGATTCGATCGGGGCCGAGGCCTACAACCTGAACGAATTCTCGCCCGACACGACCGTGCTCGGGTTGATCCCCTCCGGCCTTGCCAGACTGCACGGGGCCATTCCGATCATGGGTTCCGGGAACACGATCATCGTGGCGCTGACCGATCCGCTCAACCCGCAGACGATCGAAGACCTGCGGTTCGCGCTCGGCCGGGAGATCCAAATCATGGTGGCCTTCCCCTCGAAGGTCAAAGCCCTGATCACCCAGCACTACGGGTCGGAGGTCACGAATTTCGACGACATCATCGCGCAACTGGGAGCGGGTTCGGACCTGCTGGTCACCGGGGGCGGCGGGGACACGTTCAATCTGCAGGCTGTCGCGGCCGAGGCGAATACCGGGCCGATCATCAAATACGTGGACCTCATCCTCGACAAGGCGATTGCCGCGCGGGCGAGCGACATCCATTTCGAGCCGTTCGAGACCGAATTCAAGATCCGCTACCGCGTGGACGGCGCCCTCTACGAGATGGATCCCCCGCCGCTGCACCTCGCCCTGCCCGTGATCTCGCGCGTGAAGGTGATGTCAAACCTCAACATCGCCGAGCGCCGCCTGCCGCAGGACGGACGCATCCAGAGGACGATCGGCGGACGGCAGGTGGATCTGCGCGTCTCGACCCTGCCCACGACGTTCGGGGAAAGTGTCGTGCTCCGCGTTCTGGACCGCAGCAGCGTGAATCTCGATCTCGAGACCCTCGGCATGCCGGAGGAAATCTACAACCACCTCCTGCATGTCATCGAGAAGCCGAACGGGATTTTCATCGTCACCGGCCCGACCGGCTCGGGAAAAACCACCACGCTCTATTCCTGCCTGCGAAAGATCAACACGATCGATTCCAAGCTCCTCACCGCCGAGGATCCGGTGGAATATGAGATCGACGGGATTATCCAGGTCCCGATCAACGAGGGGATCGGACTCAACTTCGCCCGTGTGCTGAGGGCGTTCCTGCGCCAGGATCCGGACCGCATTCTCGTGGGCGAAACCCGCGATATGGAGACCGCGCAAATTGCGATCCAGGCCTCGCTGACCGGCCACCTGGTTTTCACGACCCTCCACACGAACGACTCGACCGGCGCGGTCACGCGTCTGGTGGACATGGGGATCGAGCCGTTCCTGATCTCGGCCTCGCTCGAGTGCATCCTCGCCCAGCGGCTGATCCGGAAAATCTGCACCGGATGCCGGACCGCCTACGAGCCGAACGAGCACGTCCTCACCTCGCTCGGCCTCACGATCCACGACATCGGCGACAAAAATTTCTACTACGGCAAGGGCTGCGAAGCCTGCAACAACACCGGCTACAAGGGCCGGAAAGGCATCTACGAGCTCCTGAAAATCTCGGACCCGATCCGCGAGCTCATCAACGAGCGCGCGTCGGGCGTCCTTCTCCGCCAGAAGGCGATCGAGCTCGGCATGACAACCCTCCGCGAGGACGGCATGCGCTCGATCTTCGACGGCCTCACCACGATCGAGGAAGTCATCAAATACACCTGAGGCTCCGGAAGCAGCGCTGGCATTCGCAGATTCCATCACCGACAAATCCCTGAGAGGGGTTTGCTACAGCGTGGCGTTCAGAGGATGGGCTGAATTCGACTGGAAGCCGGCCAGAGCCTGGCTGGACAAGCTGCCTGCCAGCAAACTCCGTGATCGACTGGCCAACGAACTGATGCAACAAGTTGCGGTGCGCGATCCCCGCGCCGCGCTTCAGATTTTGGCCGACGAATTCTCGCAGGGGAAACGGCCGGACACCTGGCACATCATGGCGATTTGTGCCCGGCGAGATCCTGTCGCGGCGGTAAAGGCATGGGAGGCTCTCCCCCCGTGCCCCCAAAAGAACTCGGGCCGCGGATCACTGGCCCGCTATTGGGCGGAGGATGAACCTGAAGCGGCGTGGAAGTGGGCTTCGGGGCTTCCCATCGACCAAGAGCGGACACGCACGCAGAAAGACGCGATCACTGGCGCGGCAAGCGCTCATCCAGCCAAAGCGGCTCTCATTGCCGGGCAATCGCCGGAGCCTCTTCGCAGCGAGTTGCTCAACGTGGTCGCTTTTGAGTGGGCCGAAAAAGATGCGGATGCCGCGGCAAAATGGGCGAGCACCCTCCCCAAAGATGCACAGGCTGGAATTTTTTCAGCTGTTTTCAACCGTTCAAACATCACGAATCCCCACGCCTTCTTGGAGCCCATGCTGAGCCTTCCGGCGGGCCGCGACCGCAATCTCGCCGTCTCCCGGATTCTTCACCAGTGGAGCGATGAGAACTTCGCCGCGGTCAGAGAATGGTTGATCAAACAGCCCCAAGGACCGGATTCTGGCCTGTTCTTAACAAGTCTATCCAGGGTGCTGGCAGACAAAGACCCCGAGCTCTTGCTCTCGCTCTTTTCCAAAATGCCTGAAGGTGAGGAAAAGAAGATCATGGCGATCTCCTTGAAAATCGCACTGCAGGAAGTGAGGCCCGACCTCGTCCCCCGGCTTGTTCCCGAAAAATGAAACTCATGTGGACGATCAGTCGCCGGTCTACACGGAGCCGCAGACATATAGTTCGAGCATACCCCCTCCATGAATAGCTCAAGGCAAACGCATGAAAATATTGGTCCTTTGCAGCGGCCAGGGGGAACGGGCGTCCGCCCGTTTGGGCACTGACTCTGCAAGCGCAAGCGGGTGTCTTTCAGGCGGGACGCCCCCCTGTTTTGCCCTGACAGCATATCGTCTGTTTCTTTCCAGGATTAGCCCGAAAACGGTTTTTCTCCGTGTGCTTTGCGTCTCCGTGTGAGGAATCGCCGGATCCAGGATTAGTTCTTCCCCGAATTCTGCTTCCGGGCGGAAGCCGGCAGGCGGTCTTTGAATTCCGGGCGGTAGAACCAGTCCGACCAATGGCTCCAGCCGGCTTTGGTCATCTCGACGGGCGACTCGATCCAGCCGCCCTTGCCATCCGGGCGGCAGACCCGGTAGGAATCATTCCACATGACGGAGGTGTCTTGGGGGACAAAAAGGAAGAGGTAGGGTTGCTCGCGGTAGATGAGGCTTTGCATCTGGCCGGCCATATCGATGATTTTGTTGCGGTTGTATTCCTGCCGGAGCGCCTCGAGGAATTTGTCCACCTCGGAATTCTTGTAGCCGACGACGTTCAGCTGCTCCGGATTTGTCTGGGAGGAATGCCAGATTTCGTACTGGTCATAATCCGCGCCAAGCGACCAGGCGAGCACGATGGCGTCGAAGTCGCCTTTGTTGACATGGTTTTTCAAAAAGACCGCCCACTCGTAGAGTTCCACTTTCACTTCGATCCCGACCTTTTTGAAGTCATCCTGCGCAAGCGTGGCAATATCGCGGCGGATTTCCCTGCCATTGTTGGTCATGAGGGTGAAGGAAAACCTCTGCCCGTTCCTGACCCGGATCCCATCCGGTCCGGGAACCCATCCGGCCTCGTCGAGAAGGGCCCGAGCCTTGTCGGGATCGTAGGTGAAGGGGGTCACCTTCGGATTGAAAAACCACATCTGCGGGGTGAAAATCCCGGTGCTCTGGATGCCATGCCCGTAGAGGAGATACTTCACCATGGCGGGAATATCCACTGCGCGGGCCAGCGCCTGGCGGACCCGCTCATCCTGGAAAAGCGGGCGTTTGAGGTTCCATCCAATATAGGTGTAGGAGCTGGAGGGGGAGGAGAAGACGGTGAAGCGAGGATCTTTCTCGAAGGTCGCAATGGCCCAGGGGTCGGCCGTCCAAAAATCCACCTGCCGGGTTTCGAAGGCCAGCCGGAGGGAAAGCTCGTCAGGGAGCAGACGGAAGACGATCCCGTCGAGCCATGGCCCGGGCGCGGCAAAGTAATCCGGGTTTCTCACGACGCGGATGAATTCGTTGGTTTTCCACCCGCCGAATTTGAACGGTCCGGTGCCGACCGGAGCGCGGTTGAAATTCGACGCCCACCATTCCGGGGATTTTCCCTCAAGGATGTGGGCGGGAAGAACCGGGATCATCCAGCTGTTCAGCGCCGGAGAAAACGGCTTGCGGTAGGTCACCCGGACGGTCCGGAGCCCGGGCGTCTCGATCTTCTGGATTTTATCGAAGCCGGGTTTTCGCGGGGAGGCGAAAGCATCGTCCATAATGGCTTCGTAGGTGAACGCGACATCGCGCGAGGTGAACGGCGCGCCATCGTGCCAGCGCACGCGGTCGCGAAGGGTGAAGACGACGAGGGGCTCGGCAAGAAAAGGCACGGGGCCGGTCTCGGCAACCTCCCCGCCACCGTTGGCAACGAGCCAGGATTCGACGAGCGGCCGGACTTCCGGGGCGGCGGTCAGCTCGAAGACCCCGCTGGATTCCGCCCAATCCCGCAGGATCTTTGCGGCGGGGTGCGCCTTGCGGAACGCCTCCAGGATCCCCCGGGCGTTCTCCTTCACCTGCACGCGCAGCGTGACCAGGGGCTGGAGGGAGTCCTTCGGGAGCCGGCCGAAAATTTCCTCCGAGGTGGCGAGCCCGGGTTCGGTGAACGCGAGCAGAAGGAAGTTCCCCTCGAGCCGGGCGGCTTCCAGTTTCCAACCGTCCCACTCCGGACGCCAGGATTCGACCAGCTTCAGGGCCGCTGCCGACGAGGCGGAATCCTTGAAGACGACCGTGGTCGTCTGGCTGAGCATCCAGGATTTCGCGAGGTCGCCGGTGATCTCAAGGTTCTCGTCGTATTTCAGGAGGCCGTTGAAAATCGTGGAGAAGACCTGGGCGGAAGCACTGTCGGCCTGCTGGATCGGATTCAACGTGGACGGCTCTCCACGCATCCCGAGCGACATCTCGTTCTTTTTTCCGGTCGCAAGGAATGCCGAGTTGAGAAAGCTGGCCGCGATGAGGGCCAGGATCACGACCGGGAGCCCGTGGATGAAATAGCGTGCGACTCGCATGGGGAGGCTTAAGTTTTAAGGCTTAAGTTTCAAGTGTCCAGTTCTCAGGAGAACCGGGCGGTCCCCTTCACCCTTCATATTTCATTCTTCCCACCAGGCGGGACGCCTGTTCTCCCTGTTTGCACATTTCGCAGATGCGCCCGTGGATTCCCACCCGGAGGCTTGCGTCTCGATCATCGGCCAGAACGGGAACCCGCGGTCGGCGATGACGAGCGTGTTGGTGTGCCGCACGCGGCTGAGCAACGAGTTGATTTGCGGGTTGAGAATGCCGGTTTTAATCATGAGGTGAGCGGGTTGGGTGATGGAACCCGCCGCCGGAATGGCCTTTTCCGCCGAGCGAGTCGCACTTGCTCAGCATGGGCCAGACATAGCCGTAGAACGACACGAAAGCGAAGCAGGCGAGCGGGACAACGAACGCGACCGACATCCCGTGGAGATCGCCGACATGCCCCATGAGCTTGGGCAGGATCGCGCCGCCCATGATGGCCATGACGATGAACGACGAGGCCTGTTTCGCCCGCATGCCCAGGCCGTGAATGCCGAGGGCGAAGATCGTCGGGAACATGATGGACATAAAAAAGTAGCTCAGGAACACGCAGCCCACCGAGAGCCAGCCGATCTTGAGAACCACCAGCAAGCAGACGAGGACGTTGATCAGGCCGTAAAGGCCCAGCACCTTGTGCGCCGCGAATTTCCTGAGGATCGCAGCCCCGCTGAACCTCCCCGCGAGGAAAAACAGGAAACCCAGCGAGGCGAGCTGCGCCGCGCCCTGATCGCTCAGGATAAGCCCCCCTCCCTTGCCCGCTTCAAACCAGGACTTCAGGAACCCTGCCGTGAAAGACCCCGGGAGCGGCGGGGTCTGCGTGGTCATATAGTTGATGAAGAAGCTGAAGATCCCCGCCTGCGCCGCGACGTAGAGGAACTGCGCGGCCACCGCCATGACAAAGTGCGGGTGCTTCCAGATGGAATGCGAGACATTCGGCGTGGATTCGTCGAGTTGGTAGTCGTCCTCCATCTTGATGTCCGGCACGTTGGAAAAGAAAAAGATCACGGCCAGGACGAGCACGACCCCGGCGACTGCGGCGTAGGGGATCCAGAGCGTCGCCGCGCCGGTTCCGGCCCCGCTCGCATCCTTGCTGTAGAAAAATGCCGCGCCGGCGATCGGGCCGAAGATCCAGCCGATGCCATTGCACGACTGGGCGAGGTTGATGCGGGTGGCTGCGTAGCGCTGGTCTCCGAGGACGGTCGTGTAGGGGTTGGCGATGGTTTCAAGAAACGTCAGCCCGGCGGCGATGATGCAGACGCCGAGCAGGAACGCCCAGAATTGCGCGATGTGCGTGGCCGGTATAAACCAAAGCCCTCCCGCTGCGACCATGAGCAGGCCGACGATGATGCCTCCCTTGTAACCCAGCCTTGTCGCCAGCCAGCCGGCGGGCAACGCCATCAGAAAGTATCCGAGATAGTGAGCGAACTGCACCCAGGCCGACTGGGCAAGCGTGAGGTGGAGCTCGGTTTGAAAATGCTTGTCCATCACATCGATCATCCCGTTGCAAAATCCCCACAAAAGGAAAAGCGAGCTGACAAGGAGGAATGTGACGATCACGTTCCTGCCGTCCGCCAGGACAAACATGCTTGGTTTTTTGTTGTTCATTTTTTCAAAGACCCGGTGCAGTGGTGGTTCCTTTGAGCATGAGATGTGTTTGTGCGAGGGATTATGCGGGAGGATTCGAAGGGTTTTCCTCCGGTGCTGTAAAGGGCGGACGAAAAGTGCGGCGGGTGGCGGTCGAAAAGTGAGACGCCTGACATCCGGATACGAACGGATTGCCGATCTTTGGTCAAGCACCGTTATGGAAACGCATGTTTACGCAAACAGCGCGCTTCCTGAATCAGGCGGGACGCCTGATTGGGGATCAGGCCGGCTCGAACTGGCTCATGAGGCGGAGAAGGCGGCAGCGGTCCTCGATCTGCGCAGCATCGACGGTTTTCAGGCGCTCGAGGCTGAAGGCTTCCACGTTGTAGCTGGCGAGGACGGTGCCGAAAACCACCGCGCGGCGCAGGGAGCCGAAGTCCACCGGCCCGTCATCGCTCTCGCGGGCGAGGACTCCCGCCAGGCCGCCGGCAAACGTGTCGCCCGCCCCGGTCGGGTCATGAATGTCCTCAAGCGGATAGGCCGGACAACTGAAAAACTCGCCCGAAGCCCCGAAGAGGAGGCATCCGTGCTCGCCTTTTTTGATCGCGACATACTTCGGCCCGAGCGCAAGGATTGCCTTCGCCGCCTTGACGAGGTTTGTCTCGCCCGTGAACTGCCGGGCCTCGCTGTCGTTGAGAATGAGCATTCCCACGCGGCCGAGGAGCCGGGTCAGCGAGTCCTTCGCGATGTTGATCCAAAGGTCCATCGTGTCGGCGATGACGAAGCGCGGTTTTTCGACCTGGTCGAGGACGTGGTGCTGGAGGTCCGGCGCGATGTTTGCCAAAAGGACAAACGGCGTGGATTTGTAATTTGCCGGCAGCGTCGGGGTGAAGTGCTCGAAGACATTGAGCGCAACCGAGCGGGTCTCGCGGGTGTTCATGTCCCACATGTATTCCCCCGACCACCGGAAGGTTTTTCCGGGTACGATCTGGAGCCCCTCGAGATCGATCCGGCGCCCGCGCAGGAACTCGATGTGCTCTTTGGGAAAATCCTCGCCGACGATGCCGACAAGATTCACCGGGCTGAAATACGAGGCCGCCACCGCACTGTAGGATGCGGAGCCACCGAGGAGGTCCGGATGCTCCTCAAGGGGAGTTTTGATGTCATCCAGCGCGATCGAACCGACGATGAGGACGGACATGGGATCAGACGGATTTGCAGAACTCCTCGATCCGGTCGAGGCCGGTCTTGATCACGTCGAGGCTGGTCGCGTAGCTCAGGCGCACCGTGCGGTCGTCGCCGAACGCGATGCCCGGAACGAGCGCGACATTCGCCTTGCTCAGCAGGCGGTCGGAGAAATTCTGGGACTTGAGCCCGAACGAACTGATATTCGCGAGCACGTAGAACGCGCCGAGCGGCTTGACGGCGGTGATGCCCTTGATCCCGCTCAGGCGCTCGAACATATACTGGCGGCGGATGTCAAACTCGTCGCGCATGTCGATCACGCACTGCTGGTCGCCGGTGAGGGCGGCCAAACCGCCATACTGGGCGAACGAGCACGGGTTCGATGTCATGTGGCTCTGCATCGAATCAATCGCCTTGGCGATCGGCTCGGGGGCCCCGAGGTAGCCGAGCCTCCATCCGGTCATCGCGTAGGCTTTGCTGAACCCGTTGATCGTGATCGTGAGGTCGTAGGCCTCGGGCGTGAGCGAGGCGATGCTGACATGCTCGGCCCCGTCGTAAGTGAGCTTCTCGTAGATCTCATCCGAGAGGATGTAGATGTCCTCCTCGGCGGCAACCTCGGAAATCGCGCGGAGCTCCTCGCGGGAATAGACCGATCCGGTCGGGTTGCCGGGCGAGTTGATGATCACCATCTTCGTGCAGGGGGTCATCGCGTTCTCAAATTCCCCGGCCGTCATTTTCCAGCCGTTCTCCTCCTTCGTGTTCACGATGACCGGCACGCCTCCGGCGATGCGCACGATCTCCGGGTAGCTGAGCCAGAAGGGAGCCGGGATGACAACCTCGTCGCCGGGGTTCACGACGGCCGCAATCGCGTTGAAACACGACTGCTTGGCTCCGTTGCTCACGACGATCTGGCCGGGCTTGTATTCCAGCTTGTTGTCGGCCGAAAATTTCTTTGAGATCGCCTGGCGGAGTTCCGGGATGCCCGAGCTCGGGGTGTATTTGGTCTGGCCTTTCTTGAGCGCGGCAACGGCTGCCGCCTTGATGTGCTCGGGGGTGTCCATGTCGGGTTCGCCCGCCCCGAATCCGCAGACGTCAACGCCTTCGGCTTTGAGGGCCTTGGCTTTGCTGTCGATGGCAAGGGTGAGGGACGGGGTGAGTTCGGCGAGACGGGACGCGATTTCCATAGATTTTGAGTGGGTTTGAATGACACGGACTGGCCGTGGGCAGTCGGGCAACTTATCGGGGAGCAAGGCGCTACGTCAACGGGATTTTCAGCGACCCTATTCCAGTCGCACCCGCGGATCCACGACCGCGTAGAGGATATCGGAAACAAGGTTCCCGATCAGGACGAGTCCGGCCACAATGAAATTCAACGCCACAAGCGTCGGATAGTCGCGTTCGAGGACCGCCTCGTATCCCAGACGTCCCATCCCCGGATACGCAAAGATCGTCTCCACGATCACCGCCCCGCCGATCATCGCCGGAAGGAGCCCGCCGATGCCCGTGATGAGCGGACGGATCGAATTCCGCAGCGCGTGCTTGTAGAACACGACATCCTCCTCGAGGCCTTTCGCCCGCGCGGTCCGGATGTAATCCTCGCGAAGCGTCTCCAGCATGCTGGCACGGATGTAGCGGGACTGGACCGCAATCCCCCCGAGCGAAAGGATGACGGCCGGCAACGCGATGTGCCACACCCGGTCGAGCCCGGCCGAGACGAAATTCGGGAAGTCGATCCCGAACGACTGGGTTCCCAGCACCGGCACCGAGGTCCATTTGACGAGCGCGATGATGGCGAGGTTGGCGATCCAGAACGTCGGCACGGCGATAAAGACGAACGTGCCAAGCGACGCCCAAAAATCCGGCGGCCGCCCGGCATGCCGCGCGCAGTAAATCCCGATCAGGAGCCCGAAGGTCAGCGAGATCGTGATCGCGGCGATGTTGAGCAGGATCGTCGCGGGCATCCGCTCAAAGATCCGATCAAGGACCGGACGGTCATCTTTGATGCTCTTGAGCCGTCCGCTGAAGAGGTCCCCCATATTCAGCCAGTATTGCTCGTGGATCGGGCGGTCGAGATGGAACTTCTTGCGGAACATCTCCTTCACCTGCGGCGTGATCTTCGGGTTCAGTTCGCCCCAGGGATACGGGCTTCCCGGAGCCATCGTCATCATGAAAAACGAAACCAGGCTGATCCCGAAGATCAGCACGAGACTGATGAGAAGCCGCCGGATGAGAAAAGGGAGCATCAGCTGCCGACGAGTTTTTTCATGCCTTCCACCCCGCCGCCCGCCTCGTAGCAGGCGAGTTGCCGGATCCGGTGCGCGTGGCGGCCGCCATCGAAGGGGGTCTCCAGCCAGATGTCCAGGACCCGGAGGGCGATTTCGATCGAGATCATGCGCTGGCCCATCGAGAGCACGTTCGCGTCGTTGTGCCTGCGCGAAAACTCGGCGGTCTCGTCACTCCAGCAGAGCGCGCAGCGGATGCCTTTGACCTTGTTGGCGGCGATCGCCTCGCCATTGCCGGATCCCCCGATCACGATCCCGCGCTCGACTTCGCCCCGCGCCACGGCCTCGGCCGCCGGGATGATGAACAGGGGATAATCGGCGCGCTCGTCCGAGTGGGTTCCGCAATCCACCACCTCGTGGCCCGCCTCCTTCAGATGCGCGACGATCCGCTCCTTGTAGGCAAATCCCGCGTGGTCGCTGCCGATGCTGATTTTCATCGGGCGTGGGCGTGTTGGTCGGAGCAGGGAGACTGGGCCTCCAAGCCGAGATCTTTGAGAAGCCGGCGGTCTTCGTCCACCCCCGGGTTTCCGGCGGTCAACAGTTTGTCGCCGTAAAAAATCGAATTGGCACCCGCAAAAAAGCAGAGTGCCTGCGCCTCGCGGGTGAGCCGGGAGCGGCCGGCCGAGAGGCGGACTTTCGCCTGGGGCAAGGCGATCCGGGCGGTGGCAATGAGCCGGACCAGTTCAAAAACATCCACCGGCGGCGCGTCTTCGAGCGGGGTCCCCGGCACCGGCATCAGGCAGTTGATCGGCACGCTCTCGGGCTGCGGATCAAAGTTGCAGAGCACCTCGAGCATCTTCAACCGGTCGGTGATCGACTCGCCCATCCCGATGATCCCCCCGCAGCAGACGCTGAGCCCGGCGCGCTGGACGGCCCCGATCGTGTTCAGACGGTCCTCGAACGTGTGGGTCGTGACAATGTAGGAATAGTGCTCGGGCGAGGTGTCGATGTTGTGGTTGTAGGCAGTGAGGCCGGCCTCCTTGAGCTCTTTCGCCTCCTCGTCGCCGAGCTGCCCGAGCGTGACGCACACCTCGAGCCCGAGACGGCTGACCTCGCGGACGGTTTCGAGCATCTGCTCGAACTTCTTTTCGCCCTTGCGGACCCCCTTCCATGCCGCTCCCATGCAGAACCGGGTCGAGCCGTTGGCTTTCGCCATCTGGGCCACCGGCAACACCTCGTCCACGGTCATGAGCGTCTGGCGCTCGAGATCGGTGGCGTAGCGCGAACTCTGCGCGCAATACCCGCAATCCTCGCTGCACCCCCCGGTCTTCACGCTCAGCAGCGTGCAGAGCTGGACTTCGTTCCTGTTCCAAAATTCCAAATGCACCCGGCGGCTCTCGTGGATGAGATCGAAAAGCGGACGGTTGTAAATTTGGGTGAGTTTTTCGAGCGTCGGTGTCACAGGCTTGGATTTTCTATCCCCCCCGGTGCCGCGAGTCAACAAATCGCAGATGCGCGCCGGCAAACGCCGGACGCGCGACCCCGCAAGCCGGGCTTGCGCGTTTGCGTGGCGGGAGGTAGTTTTCCGTCACGATGACCGACCAACCTCTCACCGGCCACACCTTCCCCGGAGATTCCTGCACAATCGTGATTTTCGGAGCATCGGGGGATCTCACAAAGCGGAAGCTTCTCCCCGCGCTTTACAACCTGAAGGTTCTCCGCCTCCTGCCGAAGGATTTTGCGGTGGTGGGAGTCGCCGTCACCGACGGGGACGATGCGGCCTACCGGGAGAAGGCGACCGCGGACATCAAGGAGTTTGCCACGCGCCAGGTGGACGACGCCGAGTGGGACGACTTCCAGAAGCGCATGTATTACCTCCAGGGGGATTTCAACAACATCGAGACGTTCAAGACGCTTGATGCCAGGATCAAGGAGGCCCAGGCCGCGTGGAACCTCCCCGGCAACGTCCTCTTCTACCTCGCGGTGTCGCCGACATTTTTCGCCAAAGTCGTTGACCAGCTCGGCGCGGTCGGGCTCGCCGCCCAGACCCCCGGCGCCTGGCGCAGGATCATCATCGAAAAACCGTTCGGTCACGATCTCGCCAGCGCCCGCGAGCTCAACGAAAACCTCGGCAGGAACCTGAACGAGTCGCAGATTTACCGGATCGACCACTACCTCGGCAAGGAGACGGTCCAGAACATCATGGTCTTCCGGTTCGGCAACTCGATTTTCGAACCGATCTGGAACCGCCGGTATATCGACTACGTGCAGATCACGGTGGCCGAGGAGCTCGGGGTCGAGCTCCGCGGCGGATACTACGACCACTCGGGCGTGCTGCGCGACATGGTCCAGAACCACATCCTCTCGGTCCTTTCGCTCATCGCCATGGAGCCGCCGAGCTCGATCACCGGCGACAGCGTCCGCAATGAAAAGGTCAAGGTCCTCGAAGCGATCCGCCCGATGCAGCCCGAAGAGGTGATCTCGAACACCGTCCGCGGCCAATACGGCGCGGGTCTGATCGGCGGCAAGCCGGTCCAGGCCTACCGCTCGGAGCCCGATGTCAACCCGCAATCCAACATCGAGACGTTTGTGGCCATGAAGCTCTTTGTCGAGAACTGGCGCTGGGCGGAGGTTCCGTTCTTCATCCGCTCGGGCAAGCGCCTCGCGGCTCACTCGACGCAGGTGGTCATCGGCTTCCGGCGCGCTCCCCTTCTTCTCTTCGGCGGGGAGGTGCAAACCACCAACAAGCCGAACCGCCTTGTCCTCCATATGCAGCCGGACGAGGGGATCACGCTCGACATCCGCGCCAAACGACCCGGGCCAAACATCAACCTCGTCAATGTCCCGCTCAACTTCTCCTACAGCGATTTCGGCGAGGGCACGGCCGCCACCGGCTACGAGACGCTGCTCTACGATTGCATGATCGGGGACACGACGCTCTTCCACCGCTACGACAGCGTGGATGCCTCGTGGCGGATCGCGAATCCGATCCTCGACGTCTGGCAGGCGCTTCCCGCCCGCGATTTTCCGAATTACGAATCCGGGTCATGGGGGCCGGCCGCCTCCGACCACCTCCTGGAAAAAAGCGGCCACGAGTGGCACCACTACCCGCTCAAGAGCCTCTGACGGATGTACTGCCCGGCAACGCGGCCAGCGCGTCGTAGATCGGCGGGTCTTTGAGCAGCGTCGGGATCAGGTGGGCTCCGAGGCAGGCCGCGAGCAATGGGAAAAACAGGGAGTAGCACCCGGTCATTTCGAGGCAGATCACGATCCCGGTGAGCGGGGCCCGAACGGTTGCGGTGAAGAACGCCGCCATGCCGGCGACCGTGAAGGCCAGCGGCGACGGGACAAGCTCCGACAGCATCGGCAGCGCCCCCGTGGCGGTGCCCACGAGCGCCCCCATGGCAATGACCGGGGCGAAAAGCCCGCCCGGGGTTCCTGTCGCATACGAAAGCGGGCCGAGAAAAAACCGCAGGGACGCGATGCCCAGCAGGACCCAGACCTGCGGACGGCTTGTGAAGATCGCCTGCGTGATATCGTCTCCGCCGCCGATCCAGCCGGGCGCGAACCAACCGGCCGTGCCGACCACGAATCCGATCGCAGCCGCCTTGGCGGGCACGGGAATCCCGCGCATTTTTTTTGAGATCGCCAGCAGCCCGAGCAGGAGCCGGTTGTAGGCCACGCCGAGGATTCCCACGGCCGCCCCGAAGAGAAAGAACAGCCAGACCGCCGCGGCCGGCGCTTCCGGGATTGTTGGGACGGCGTAGTCCTGCGGCATGTGAAAAACCGCCCGTTGGAGGAACACCGCGACCGAGGCCGCCGTCGCCGCGAGAGTGAATGTCAGCGGGGTGATTTTCCGGAAGACCTCCTCGAGGATGAAGATCGTGCCGCCGACCGGCGCATTGAACGCGGTCGCCAGCCCGGCCCCCGCCCCGGCCGCCATGAGGGATTTCCATGTCCCCTTCAACCCGGGGAACAACCTGCCGGCTTTCTCCCCGATCACCGCGCCCATCTGCACCATCGGGCCTTCGCGACCGAGCAGGAGACCGGCCGAAAGGGCCAGCCACCCGCCGAGAAATTTGACGGGAAGCACTCCGGAATGATGCGGCCGGCCGTTCCCGCGCAGCACCCTCTCCACATCGGGAATGCCGCTCCCATGCGCATTCGGAGCAAACCTCCCGACCAGCCACGCCGCCGCGCCCGCCGCACACGCAACCAGGCAGGCGAGAGCCAACCAGCCAAGCACGGGAGGCCATGATGCGAGCCCGCCGGTCAGCGTCCCCCGCAGCCGGTCCCCCGCCTTCAACGCAATCAGAAACCCCGTTCCCAGCAGGCCGGTCAGCATCCCGACAACCGCCGCTCCCGCGACCAAGCGCAGGGCCGGACGCAAGCCAGCGGGAAATTCCTGCGGGATGAAATCCCCCTCGTCGGAGTCCCGGGCGCCAGTCATCCGCCCACTTCGCGTGAAATCCCGCCGGGAATCAATACGAAAGGCGCGTCCCCCTCCGGCTTTTGACATCTGTCGCGACAGACGATAGCCTGCTTTGGCATTGAGCGAGCATTTCTTCCACAAAACACAAAGGCGCATGCCGCGCTCAGCCTTCTTTGAATGAAAGCTGTGACGTTTGACGAACTGGCGGCCCTTCCGCTTCTCCAGCGTGATGTGGGAGCGTTTCGCAAAGCCACAAGGGCTTACCTGAAGCTTCTTCCGCCGGAGGACCTGCCAAACGACGAAGCCCCCATTCCAAATTTCTTCACTTGATGAACCCGATCCCTCAGCCGGAGGAGCCGAACAACCGCGCGCGTTTCCTGGCCGCCTGCCGGTGCGCTCCGGTGGACCGCACGCCCGTGTGGCTGATGCGCCAGGCCGGACGCGCGCTTCCGGAATACCGGGCGTTGAAGGAAAAACACACATTCCTCGAACTCGTCCGCACGCCGGAGCTCGCGGCCGAAGTCACGCTGCAACCGATCCGTCGCTTCGGCTTCGACGCGGCGGTTTTGTTCAGCGACATCCTCGTCGTGCCCGAAGCGATGGGCCAGCCGTATCATTTCCGGGAAAATGGCCGGGGCATCGAGATGGAGTTCGCCCTGCAATCGGCGGCGGACATCCGGCGGCTGGATGACCGGGGCGCCATCGAGCGGCTCCAATACGTTGCGGACACGCTTGCCTTGATCAAGCCCGCGCTGAACGGACACACTGCCCTTCTCGGCTTTGCGGGCTCGCCCTGGACGCTGGCGCGCTACATGATTGAAGGGGGCAGCTCCGGATCTTCCGACGGAGCAAAGGCGCTTTTTTATTCCGAGCCGCGCCTGTTTGCGGAGCTGATGGAAAAACTCACCGCGGTGGTGGCCGGGTTTTTGCAAATGCAGATCGCCTCCGGCGCGGAGGCGGTGCAGATTTTTGACAGCAACGGCGACCTGCTCGCCGACAACGCCTTCGAGGCCGCCTCGGGCCGCTGGATCCGCAAAATCATCACCGCGCTGGACAGAAAAGTGCCGGTAATTTTGTATTCCAAAGGCACCCGGATGGCCGAACTCGTCTCCACCGGCGCGAATGTGTTGAGCGTGGACTGGACGCAGCCGCTGGCCGGAATCCGCGCTCTGCTGCCGCGGAATGTCGGGGTGCAGGGCAACCTCGATCCCTTCCTGCTCACCACCACGCCGGAACTTGTCGCCGCCGAAACCGCGCGCATCCTGCGCGACATGAACGGCCTCCCCGGCCATGTGTTCAACCTCGGCCACGGCGTCCCGCCGACGGCGAAGCTCGAATGCATCCGGGCGCTTGTGGACACGGTCCGAAGCACCGCACAAGTATGAAGTATGAAGGACGAAGTATGAAGTGCCGATCTCCCTTGCGCAGGACTTCTCTTCATTTCGCATTCCTCATTTCAAATTCCACATTGCCCGACGAAGGAGGGCCAGGATGAGCGCCCTGCACGTTGACCTCGATCTGGTTCAAAAATACGACGTGGCCGGGCCGCGCTATACGAGCTACCCGCCGGCAACGAAGTTCACCGGCGACGTGCCATGGGACGAACTCGACGCGCGCATCGAGGCGAACAACCGCTCCGCGCGTGACCTTTCGATTTATTTTCACATCCCGTTTTGCGAGACCCTCTGCTGGTTCTGCGGCTGCACGACCGTGATCACGCTCAACCACGACAAAGGCGCGGACTACATCGAGTCTCTCGGGCGCGAGGCCGCGATGATGTCGTCGCGCTTGAATCCCGCGCGCAAAGCCGTGCAACTGCACTTCGGCGGCGGCTCGCCGACATTTCTGCGACCGGACGAAATCCGGAGGCTCGGGGACATCATCCGCAGGCATTTCACGTTTTCTCCGGAGATGGAAGCGAGTGTGGAAGTGGATCCGCGGCGGCTCACGCGCGACCATCTGGTCGCCCTTCGCGAGATCGGGTTCAACCGTGCCTCGATGGGCGTGCAGGATTTCAACCCGAAAGTGCAGGAGGCCGTCCATCGCATCCAGCCGCCCGGGATGACCCGGCAGGCGGTGGATTGGATGCGCGAGGTCGGCTTCGGCTCGATCAACGTGGACCTGATCTACGGCCTGCCGAACCAGACGCCGGAATCGTTCAACGGGACGCTGGACGCGGTTCTCGACATGCAGCCCGACCGCCTCGCCGTGTTCAGCTACGCGCATGTGCCGTGGATCAAGCCGGCTCAGAAAATTCTGGAGGCAAAAATCCTGCCCCCGCCGGAAACCAAGCTGCATCTGCTCAAGCTGGTCATCGAAAAGCTGACCGCCGACGGCCGGTATGTTTACATTGGCATGGATCATTTCGCGCGGCCGGACGACGAGCTCGCCGTGGCGCAGCGCAACAAGCAGCTCCAGCGGAACTTCCAAGGCTACAGCACGCGGGCCGGCTCGGACATCTACGCGTTCGGGATGTCGGGCATCTCGCAAATTCCCGACGCCTACTGGCAGAACGAAAAGGAGCTGCCAAAATACCAGGAGGCCGTGGAGGCCGGGCGCGCGCCGTGGAGCCGCGCCTGTTTTGTAACCGGCGAGGACAGGATCCGCCGCGAAACGATCATGCGCGTGATGTGCGATCTGTCCCTCGACTTTGCCGCGATGTCGCAAAATCTTGGCATCGACTTCGAAAACCACTTCGCTTCGGAGCTCGCGGCGCTCGATCCGTTCGAGGCGGACGGCCTGGTGCAACGCTCCCCCGGCGGATTCACCGTCACCGACACCGGACGCCTTTTCATCCGCAACATCGCGATGTGCTTCGACAACACGCTTGCCCCCGCGGGCGGGCAAAGACACTCGAGGACGATCTGACCCCTCCATGAAATCCGTCGCGATCATCGGCGCAGGCATCACGGGACTGACCGCGGCGTTTTACCTCGGGCGCGCGGGCATCCCGGTCACGGTCTTCGAGTCGGGCGACCGGGTCGGCGGCGCGATCCGCTCTCTCCGGCAGGACGGGTATCTCGCGGAATTCGGGCCGAACACGATCCTGGAAACGTCGCCGAAAATCACGGGACTCATCCGCGACGCGGGCCTGGAATCGCGCCGCCTCGATCCCGCTCCGGAAGCGGCGGCGCGATACGTGGTCCGCTACGGACGCCCGATCGCCATGCCCGGTTCGCCGCTCGGGCTTTTGACGACGGAACTTTTTTCGCTCCCGGCGAAGCTGGCGGTGCTGCGCGAGCCGTTCGTGCCGCCGCGTCGTGATGGCGTGGAGGAAAGCATCGCCGGGTTTGTGGTGCGGCGGCTTGGCCGGGAATTTCTGGACCATGCGATCGACGCGATGGTGGCCGGAGTTTACGCGGGCGACCCCGGCAGGCTGTCCGTCCAGCAGGCATTCCCGAAGCTCGCGGCCCTCGAGGCCAAATACGGCTCGCTCATCAAAGGCCAGATCCTCGGCGCGAGCGAACGCAGGAAACGCGGCGAAATCGCCAAGGACCGGGCCCCGAAATTTTCCTTCGACGAGGGACTGCAGGTGCTGCCGGACACCCTGCGCGAGCACCTCGGCGACGCGGTGCGGATCAACACCTCTGTCACCAGCCTTGCGCGGACCGGCGACGGCTGGACGCTGGAACTCCGCACGAAGGACGGCGCGCCGCGCTCGGAACACAGCGCGGTGATTTATGCGGGCACGGCATTCCAGCTGGCGGAGTTGAAGATTGAGCCGGGCTCATTTCCCGAAGGGGCCGACTTCAGGGGGAACGGGCGTCCCGCCCGTATGGACGCGATGCATCGCAACCCGGAGATTTGCTCCACACACGGGCGGGACGCCCATGCCCCCTGTGAGCCCGACCTTTCGCCGCTCTCGGAAATCCGGCATCCGCCCGTGGCGAGCGTGGTGTTCGGGTTCCGGCGCGAGGACGTGGCGCATCCGTGCCAGGGGTTCGGCGCGCTGATCCCGAACATCGAGGGCTTCCGGATTCTCGGCACGATCTTTTCCTCGTCGCTGTTTCCCAACCGCGCGCCGGCCGGGCACCTCACTCTCACAAGCTACATCGGCGGCGAACGGCATCCGGAGCTGGCCGCCTTGCCGCCGGAGGAGCTCTTCGCGCTGACGCTGCGGGATTTGCGCGCGCTGCTCGGAGTGAAGGGCCGCCCGGCATTCCGTCACTTCGCCTATTACCCCAAGGCGATCCCGCAATACAACATCGGCTATGGCCGCTACCGCGGGTTGATGACCGAGATCGAAGCGGCTGCGCCCGGACTATTTTTCGCCGGGCATTACCGCGATGGCATTTCGCTGGGCGATTCGATTGTTTCCGGGTGCAACATCGCGGAGCGTGTCGGAAAATCCCTCGCCTTCGCATGATCTCTCCCCCCACGAAATCCGGGCGACATGAAACCAGAAACCCTGTAGATTGCGGAACAGAATGTTTCACACGGAGAACTCAGAGACCACGGAGGATATGAAATTGAACGCGGTCAGTGGAACCATCGTGGTCTGCGCGCTTTGGGTGCATCGGGAACTCGGGCCGGGGTTGCTCGAATCCGTTTTAAAGAATGTCTCCGCGGCCTCCGTGTGAACCTTCCATGATCCCGCTACCCGCCTCCTCCGCCAGCAAACCGGGCGTCCTGTTGATCAACCTCGGCTCGCCGGATTCCACGTCGGTCGCCGACGTGCGGAAGTATCTGGGCGAATTCCTGATGGATCCGCGGGTGCTCGATGCGCCGTGGCCGGTCCGCTGGTGCGTCGTGAACCTCGCAATCCTGCCGAAACGCCCGGTGGAATCGGCGGAAGCATATAAAAAAATCTGGACGGCGGAAGGTTCTCCGCTCGTCGTTACCAGCCGCAACGTGCAGCGCGAGCTGCAGCGCCGGGTCGGAGACGCCCTCGTGGTCGAGCTCGCGATGCGTTACCAGAACCCCGGCATCGGGGCCGCCATCGCGCGCTTGCGCGGGCAGGGCGTCACGGATCTGCTGGTCTTCCCGCTGTTCCCGCAATTTGCGATGTCGAGTTTTGAGACGGCGGTTGTCCGCGCGCGGGAGCTCGCCGCGCGGCTGGCGCCAGAGATGAGGCTGAAAGCCGCGGAGCCGTATTACAACGATCCCGCTTACATCGCGGCGCTCGTCGCCAGCGCCGCGGATTTCCTCAACGCGGGCTGCGACCATCTGCTGTTCAGCTTCCACGGGCTGCCCGAGCGCCACCTCCGCAAAGCCAACCCGGGCCATTGCCTGGCCACGCCCGGCTGCTGCGAAACCCCGTGCCCCGCAATAAACACCTGCTACCGCGCCCAATGCTTCGCGACCGTCCGCGCCTTTGTCAAGGCCGCCGGCGTGCCCGCGGAGAAATTTTCAGTCTCGTTCCAATCGCGGCTCGGACGCGATCCCTGGCTCAAGCCGTACACCGATTTCGAGCTCCCGCGGCTCGCCGGGGCCGGCGTGAAAAAATTGCTCGTGATCTGCCCGGCATTCGTCTCCGACTGCCTCGAAACCCTCGAGGAAATCGCGATCCGCGGACGCGAAACCTTCCTCGGAGCCGGCGGGAGCGGGTTCGCTCTCATCCCGTGCCTGAACAACCACCCGCGCTGGCTCGACGCCCTCGAGAAAATCGTGCGCGCAAATTTATCCCAAACCGGAAACTAGAACCCAAAAAGAAAACCCATGAGTGCCATCGACATCGAAAGTCACGTGTATAAAAAACAGGCACAAGGCTCTCGGACACCAGCAGGATCGGCTTCGACGATGAGTTCCAATACCAGGATTTCCGGCTGCCCTGGGAAGAGCGGAAGGCCATCCACTGTTTTCCGGATTTTGAGCGGGAATCTGCCTTGAAAGCCTGCGAGGCATGGGAGAAAAAAAAGACCGCCACCCCTACTGAGCCTGGGGACCGCTCCAAGTTCCGTTCCGTCTGCTCAAGGACGTGCCGGAGCTGGGCTGCGGCGAGCCGGGCAAAACCGCACGTCCGGCGGTGTCAGCGGAGATGGCATGTTGGGAAGGGCTGACGGCGAACCACGGGGTTCATGGTTTCGTCCGGGCAATCATGTATTGGAAGGGGGGGCCGCGAACGATTTTCTCAAGTAGCTGGGGAGGAGGCCGAGCTGCTCGCGGTATTTGGCGACCGTGCGGCGGGCGACGGTGAGGCCCTGTTCGCCGAGCAGCCGGACGATGTTCTGGTCGCTGAGTGGCCGGCGCGGGCTCTCCTCCCGGACGAGCGCGGCAATCGCCTGGCGGACGCTCTCGTTGCTGACCTCCTCTCCCTCGTCGTTGGTGTAGCCGTGGGTGAAGAAGTATTTGATCTCGAAGATCCCCTGCGGGGTCGCGATGTATTTGCCGGAAGCGGCGCGGCTGACCGTCGTCTCGTGGACGCCGACGACATCCGCCACCTGGCTCATCGTCATCGGGCGCAGGTGCGAGGGACCGCGATCCAGGAAATCGCGCTGCCGCGCCGCAATTTCGCGCCCGATATTCAGCAGCGTCTGCTGGCGCTGCTGGATGCTGCGGATGAAAAAATTCCCGCCTTTGATCTTCTCGCGCAGGTATTCGCGGACCTCGCGCGGGGAGTCGGAGAGCATGTCTTTGTAGGAGTCGGCGATGCGGAGCGACGGGATCCCGTCGCTGTTCAGGGCCACCGAATACCCGTCCCCATCGCGCGCGATGACGATCTCCGGAATGACGATCTGCTCGGGCTCGGAGGAAAATGCGCCCGCGGGCCTCGGGTTGAGGCGGGTGATTTTCCCGGCGGCTTCCTGGATGTCGGCGAGCGGGAGGTCGAGCGCCCTGGCGATCTCCGCCAGCTTTTTCCGTCCCAATTCTTCGAGGTGGTGCCGGACGATCCGGGCTTCGGGCGAGCTTTCCCTCCCCTGGCGCTTGAGCTGCAGGAACAGGCATTCGGAAAGGTTCCTTGCGGCGACTCCCGGCGGGTCGAGGTCCTGCACTTTTTCGAGCACCCGCTCGGCTTCGAGCGGATTCGTCCCGACAGCCCAGGCCACATCCTCGACATCCGCCCGGAAGTAGCCCTGCTCGTCAAGGTTCCCTATGATTTCCGCCGCAATGAGGGCTTCGGGTTCCGGCCACGCCGCAACCTGCCCCAGAAGGTGCTCCTGCAAGGTGGGCGGACGGACCTGCGAATCAAAAAAAAACTGGCGCCGTTCCCCGGATTCGCGTGTCCACGGCTCGGCGGTCGCGCGCTGGGCGTAATAATCGTTCCACTGGGCATCCATCCCGCTTGGCGGCTTTTCTTTTCCGGCCGCGGGGTTTTCCGGAATCAATTCCTCGAGCGCCGGGTTTTCCCGCAGCTCGGTGTTCACCAGCTCCCGCAACTCGGCAAGAGGAGCCTGCAGGAGATGCAGGCTCTGCTGCATCTGTGGCGACAGCGTCTGCTGCAACCCCATCCCCGCGATCTGTTCCATTCCTGCCATACCACAGCAAGATCAAGTGCGGATTCTGTCCGGACAAGCAATAATTACGCCAACATTTCCGAGCGGAGTGGAAAACAGGCCAGGGAACCGCAAACGGGTGCATGACGCGAAAGTTGCACATTTCGTTCGCTGCTTTCAAAAGGAGTCGGGTCGCCCCCGGCCCGATCGGCACACCGTTCGCGGTGACGCCGCCGCTTATAGGGGACGAGGGCGTCTCCACTCCATTGGTCACTTTCCCGTCATGCACCCACCGCAAAATCCCTCCCCGCAGGAAAGAGCCGCGGCATCAAATCCCCGATCCGGCACCCGCCTCGCGCGTGTCGGGAAGTCCTTTGGCGATTTCTGTTGTGAAGTGCAGGAGGGCCGAGAGCGAGGCGTCCATCGATGTTTTTCCCGTACAGATTTCGAGCTCGGGGGCTTCCGGCGGTTCGTAGGGCGAGCTGATGCCGGTGAAGTCCGGGATTTCTCCGGCGCGCGCCCGCTTGTAGAGTCCGCGCGGGTCGCGGGCTTCGCAGATTTCGATCGGCGCATTGATGAAGACCTCGGCGAAGGGGATGCCGTCCTGCTGGCAGATTTCCCGCACGCGGTTGCGGTCGGCCCGGTAGGGCGAGATGAGCGAGCAGATGACGATGAGCCCGGCCTCGGCCATGAGTTTCGCCGTTTCGCCGGCGCGCCGGATGTTCTCCGTGCGGTCCTGCGGCGAGAATTTCAAATTCGAGCAGAGCCCGTGGCGGAGGTTGTCGCCGTCGAGAATGAATGCCGCCATGCCGCGCCGGTGGAGCTGGTATTCCAGCCCGGTGGCGAGGGTGGATTTTCCGGAGCCGGACAGCCCGGTGAGCCAGATCACCGAGCCGGCGTGTCCGAGGAGTTCCGAACGGTTCTCCCGTGTCACCGGGCTGACGGTCCATGTGATGTTGTCGCTCGCGACTCCGGGCTGGGCCTGGTCATAGTCGGCCTCGCGCACGATCCCCCCCCCGCCGATCCGCTTTCCCCAGAGGATGACAAAGCGACCGGTGTCGCTCACCCGGTCGTGGCTGTCGAAGGAGATCGGCTTGCGCGCCCGGATCCGGACGTCCGCCACCTCGTTTTTTTGCAGGACCGCACGCGAGCCGGTGATCGGCTCAAGCGTCGAGGAATCGAGCACGCGCTGGATCTCGACGAGACGTGCTTCCACCTCCTGCGTTCCGATTCGGAGCGTGAACGGCTGGTTGACCGGCAGCGGGTCGTTGCTCAGCCAGAACAGACTCGCATGGATCTCGCGACCCTCGACCGGACCGACTCCCGGATGGCTTGCGATTTGGCCGCGCTCAACGAAAATCTGCTCTTCCAGCGTGATGGCGACCGACTCGCCGACGTTGGCGGATTTCGGCGGGTGCTTGGCCCCCCAGGTCTCGATGCTTTTGATCCGGCTGCGCTTGCGGTCCGGCCAGAAGACGAGTTCCTCGCCCACGGCCAGGCGTCCGGCTTCGATCCGGCCCGCGAGAATCCGGCGCTCGTCGAAGCGGTAAACGTCCTGAAGCACGAGACGCAGGGGGAGTCCCTCCGGCGGCGCGGGAACTTCAAACCCGTCGAGGGCCTGGAGGATCGAGGGGCCTTGGAACCACGCCATCTCGGGGCTGGTGGCTGTGATGTTGTGTCCGAGCTTCGCGGAGACCGGCAGAAAATGCTGCGGGGTGACTCCGAGCTTTTCGAGGAAGACCGTGTAGTCCGCCCGGATCGACTCAAAGGTCTCCCGGCTGTAGCCGACGAGGTCCATTTTGTTGACCGCGACGACAACCTGTTTGATGCCGAGCAGGGAGAGAAGGTAGGCGTGGCGTTTCGACTGCTCCTGGATCCCCTCGTGAGCGTCAATGAGAAGGATCGCCGCGTCCGCGCTCGCCGCCCCGGTGATCATGTTCTTCAGGAATTCCTTGTGCCCGGGCGCGTCGATGATCACGTATTCGCGCAGCGCCGTGCGGAACGGAAGCTGGGTCGTGTCGATCGTGATGTTTTGCTCCTGCTCCTCGAGCAGCGCGTCGAGAAGAAAGGCGAACTCAAACTCCATCCCTTCCGCCTCGCTCGCCTTGCGAATCTGCTCCATCTTCCCCTCCGGCAGGGAGTCCGTGTCATGAAAAAGCCGCCCGATCAACGTGGACTTGCCGTGGTCCACATGACCGACGATGACGATGCGAAGCTTGGGAGATTGCGGATTGCGGATTGCGGATTGCGGATTGGGGCTCATGGTTGCTTGGGCGTTTTGGCGTTCGCGCGTGCCGTTTTGATGGATGAAATGATGATGGAAAGAATTTCGTCGGCTTCCTGCCGGAGAGAAGAAAGAAGCTTGGGTTGGATCAGGTCGAGTTCGGTGATCAAATCCATCCAGAAGACCGACTCGTCACACTCTTCCTCGACAATTCCCAACTTGGCGAGGAATTCGGCACGCGTCCGAGCCCGGCATGCCGCCCGGTAATTCGCCCCGACAGACGTGCCGCACCTGAGCAATTGCAGGCCCAGAGCATCGGCGGTCCTGCTTTTGGGCAAAGCCTCTGCAAGACGCACGCACCGCACCCCGAAGTCAAACGTCCGCCGCTTCAAATCGCTGCTTTTCATTCCGCAATCCGCATTCCCCGTTCCGCAATCACATGAACCCCTTGGCGCGGAGTTTTTGCATGGCGTTGCGCTCGTGGTGGTCCTGGGCGCGGCCGGCGCGCTCGCTGGTTTTCGTGACGCGCAGCTCGGCGATGATTTCCCGGATGTTCGAAGCCGTGCTCACCACCGCCTTTGTGATCGGCCAGCAGCCGAGCGAGCGGAACCGGTGGAACTGGCCGTCCTCCCCGCGCCGCGCAAAATACATCTGCGGGATCGGGATCTTTTCGCGCTCGATGTACTGCCAGACGTCCACCTCCGTCCAGTCGAGCAGCGGCTGCACGCGGATGTGCTCGCCCGGGTCCACCGCGGTTGTGAACTGGTTCCAGAACTCCGGCGGCTGGTCCTTGTAATCCCATTCGAAGTCCGCCGTGCGGGGCGAGAAATACCGTTCCTTGGCGCGTGTCGGATCCTCGTCGCGCCGGATCCCGGTGATCAGCGCGTCGAACTTCCTCTCTGTCATGATCTGCTGGAGGGCAACCGTCTTAAGCTCGTGCGTCACCGTCACCGGATCGTGGGTCTCGTAACCGATCGGTGTCGTGTAGGTGCCGCGGCCGGCCCGGGCGTCCTCGTTGATCTTCACGATCAAATCCAGCTCGTAATGCTTCACCGCCCACTCCCGAAACTCCAGCATCTCCGGAAATTCATACGTCGTGTCAATGTGAAGCAGCGGATACGGAATCTTCCCGCAAAACGCCTTCTTCGAAAGCCAGATCAAAACGTTCGAGTCCTTCCCCATGCTCCACGGCATGCACAGATTCGAGAAGCTGTGGTACGCTTCGCGCATGAGGTAAATGCTCTGGGATTCGAGTTCGTCCAAATGATCCATAGGAAACGACAACTGAACCGGCAGTCATTCGATTTTGCGAGAGAAAAAAGCAAAGTTTCCTTTTGCGGCAACGCCACCGCCTGCTTTATAACCGCATCATTCCAGATGAACATTCACGAATACCAAGCCAAGGAACTTCTCGATAAATTCGGTGTGGCCAACACTCCCGGGGGAGTCGCCTCCACTCCGGAAGAGGCGGAAAAAGTCGCCCGCTCGCTCGCAACAAACAATTTGGTCGTCAAGGCCCAGGTCCATGCCGGCGGCCGCGGCAAGGGAACCTTCACCAATGGGCTCCGAGGCGGCGTCCATCTCTGCAAGACCGCCAACCAAGTGCGCGACATCTCCGAGCAGATGCTCGGCCAGACGCTCGTCACCCATCAGACCGGTCCGCAGGGCCGCGTTGTCCGCAAGGTTCTTGTCTCGAAATCGGTCGAGATCGAGCGCGAGCTCTATCTTGCCATCCTGATTGACCGGGCGATCTCGGCTCCGGTCATCGTGGCGAGCACCGAGGGGGGAGTGGACATCGAGTCGGTTGCCGCGCACAACCCGGAAAAGATCGTGCGCATGGCGGTGGACCCGCTCCTCGGCCTCCTTCCCTACCAGACACGCAAACTCGCAAAACTCCTCGGCATCGAATCCAGCGAAATGCGGCTCGCCTGCAAACTCTTCGCCAGCCTGTATAAACTTTTTCTCCGATGCGACTGCTCGATGGTCGAGGTGAACCCGCTGGTGGTCACCAAGGGCGGCGAAATCCTCGCGCTCGACGCGAAGTTCAACTTCGACGACAACGCGCTCTTCCGCCACTCCGAGATCGTCGGCTACCGCGACATCGAGGAGGAGGATCCGCGCGAGGTGGAGGCCTCGAAATCCAACCTCAGCTACATCGGACTCGACGGCGACATCGCCTGCCTGGTCAACGGCGCGGGCCTCGCGATGGCCACGATGGATATCATCAAGCACCACGGGGGCGACCCCGCCAACTTCCTCGATGTCGGCGGCGGCGCGACCGAACAGCAGGTCACCGAGGCATTCAAAATCCTCATTTCGGACAAGCGCGTGAAGGCGATCCTCGTGAACATCTTCGGCGGGATCATGAAGTGCGACATCATCGCGCAGGGGATCATCAACGCCGTCAAATCCGTCAACCTCCCGGTCCCGCTCGTCGTCCGGCTCGAAGGCACA
>Ga0247842_10000312_pt1 | contig 106215 bp, 84 predicted proteins | sample LaCruzMarch2015__3_FD_192411 | JGI IMG/M metagenome (GOLD analysis project Ga0247842, IMG submission 192411) | Freshwater microbial communities from meromictic Lake La Cruz, Castile-La Mancha, Spain - LaCruzMarch2015_19m | ecosystem: Environmental > Aquatic > Freshwater > Lake | place: Spain... | reverse complement strand
CGGGGGGGGCAGAATACCATATCCGCAAACCCATTGGCTACCGCTGCTTTGCCTTGATTCCAAATCCGGGGGGGGCAGAATGGCTGAGTCCAACCGTCTGAGAAATAGGCGGTTGGACCAGCGGATCTACCAAAATTGAGCCTGCTCGGGAAGTTCTTCTGGCGGAACATTGCTCGCGGGCGAGCCGTGGATGACGAAACTGCGCTCCCATTGGGCGCGGGTGACAAAGATCGCCCGGACGCTGCCTTCTGACGGCAGATTGGCTTTCACGCGCTCAATGTGGGTTTCCTGTCGCGCGAAGGTCACGCAGGCCCGGGCATAGACGCTCCATTGCAGCATTTGGTAGCCATCATCCTTGAGCCATTCACGGAAGTCGTGGGCGGCTTTCCGCTGTGGCTTGGTTACGACGGGCAAATCGAAGGCGACAATCAGCCAACCCATTTTGAATTTTTCGGTGTCCATGGCTTGTAAAGCCGGGGATCTGAAGCGAGGACGGCGCGGCGGAATCCGCGCACGGAGCCCTCGATACAGCCGCGCACTTCGAGTTCGAGCCCGAGATATTCGACGCGTTCGAGGGGAAATCCGGTGACCCATCGGCGGAACTCCGCCGTCACTTCCAAATCTTTCTCCTTCTCGCCATTTCTTATTTTTCTGACCCACTGCGCTACACGCCAATCCACGCAGGGACGGAACGGTTCCATGAGGTCGTAGGCGAGAGGGGTTGAGCGTTCGCGTGGGACGTGTGAGATGCCGAATGTCGGGTCGATTCCGACGCCAAAAAGCTTTTGCAGAATGGTGGAAAGGAGCACGGCATAGCCGTAGTTGAGAAGGCCGTTGAGACCGGGCAGGGAGCGCTCGCGGCAAAATTCTTTTTCGCCAAGACTGCGCCCAAATATCTGCCAGAACAGTTTGGCGCAGATTGCCTCCTTGTGAGGTTTGCGGCTGGCGGCTTCGCTGGCGAGGGCCGGCAGCGCGATGTCATTCGGGGAAAGGCAGGCGGCGAGGGCGCTCTGATTTCGGCATTTGGCATCGACGGTCATTTGCCAGAGACGCGCGCGCTTTTTCTCTTCCAAATCGATTTGTGCGCGCGAGAGAAGTGTGTCGGTCGAACGGTTGGCGGGAAGGACCAGCGAAACCGGTTTGAATGCCTCGCAAATGATGAGGGCCACGCCGTGCTTGGCAGCTTCGAGGAATAGGTTGCTGTGGATCTGTGCGGAGAAACTGCTGATGATGATCGAGGCAATATCCTCAATCGGCAGACGTTTTTCTCCTTCGGCCGTCGTGCAGGTCAATTGCCCGTCACGGCAACTCAGCGATGCTTGCGGCGAATCGATGGTGACGATATGGAAGCTCACAACGGGAATTTAAAATTCGAAATGAGGAATGTCTCAGTCGTCGGGCACGAAGCGCTCGGCCAAACCGATGAAGATTGCGAGGGTGTTCCACCGAGCGCATCTCGACACTCTACCTGATGAGATCACGAGAAGTTCCTGCCCGTGAGGGATGAATTAAGGATTTCCATGCTGTTTTTTAGAAATGAGGCAACTCTGTTTCCAGCTCGGGAAGGTGAGATTTCATCCGGCAGTGCGACGTCCAACATGATACCCCTTGCAGTGTTCTTGATCGAGCAGACGCGCCATGTCTTTTCAACGCCCTTCTCTTTGAATCTGATCAGCTGACCGTTCCTGAGCACCCGGGGACATTTGCCTCCGTTCTTTAGCTTCAGTTCAGCAAGCCGATGCCAGACCTTGTGCCAAGGAATAACAACAAGCCGGTCATCGTGTTCCGACGCATGGTCGAGAATGGCGAGACCAAAATTGTCGCCGATGACGAGAGCGCCCTTGAGATCGCTGAGTTTGCCTTTGGTGAGCCCCATGAGCTTTGCGGCTTTTTCCTCGGAGAATTTTGCTGTCTGCTTTTTTCCGTCCGGGCCGCGCATTTGCTGGCGCAGAGTAGCGACACCGTCTCGAACCGAGAGCACCCGCCAAGTGTTTTGTTCTGCACGAACTCCACCCATGTCCTTGGGAACGTGCTGAACCACGCGTCGTTGGGCGAGGGCGGTTCTGATTTGGGCAGCGAGCGAGGCTGGCGGTTCCTTGGCAAATAGAACTCCATGCTGGGTGGTCTGGTAAAGGCCGGTGGCGAGGAGAAAGGTATTGTCTTCGGCGGAACGCTGTTTCTCGCGGCGAACAATCGCTTCCCACAGCCTGCCATTCTTCGGAAAAAAGTGGTGAGAGAGCCCGATGACGATCGCATCGAGCGCGTGGTGCATGTGCGTGACACCACGGATTTCGGTCTTGGTCTTGACGTTCCCACTCACATCAAGAACGGCGGGGTTGGCGGCCGCTAGGCAGCCAAGGAGCTTCCAGCCAGTGCGGATGGTTCCGGTGACGCTGCCGGGCAGGCTCGTGATCTGGTGAGGCTGAAGATGCGGGAGGCTGCGCCGGAGGACGAGCGCTCCGAGGCGAGTGAGGTGCGAGGTCACCGTGAGATCGCGTGGAAGAAATCCCGCATCTTTTTGATCCCACTTTGGAAGAAGAAGAAGCTTCTTTCTACGACGTTGACGTTTTCCATCATCCGTATCCTCCCACTCGCCGGACGTCGGATTTTTCCTGCGGGAAACCTTCAAATTCTCAACATAAGCGCGGTATTTTGCCAATGTGACGATTTGAAGATTTGGCCTGCCCGGCACTTGTCTCCCTTCCTCTTCCGTGACGAATTGAAGCGCTGTGCGATTCCCCTTCCATCGATTTACCTCTGGATAAGTGATAACAAGGGAATCGAGGCTGTCCGATGGGCGCTGGCTGTATGGAATAATGTGGTCTTTGTCTACCTGTCCTTGGGCGAGTTCGATGCTGGAAAAAGGGTTTGCCTGAGTATAGGGACAGACCATCGCCATGTCTTTTGCAACACGCGCTTTTCTTATGAGCGATGGATTAATGGGAAGGTTTGTTCCAGCCAGATCTTCATCGAGTTTTTTAACAACCGACTTGAAATCAGAGAGCCTCAGACCCACTTCTTGAGCTACTTGCTTGGCAGACTTGCCCGACATTTCCTTGAGCTCGCTGTTCACTTCGATGGCGATGGCCCTGACGCGTTCAGAATCGCCGTCGCAAAATGCCGGGTCGGCCACGATGTCGGCGGTGAGACGCTGGAGAATAAGAAGGCGGTGGCGGATGAGGTGGTTGTTGGTGAGCTCATCGAGCGGCTTGTTCAGCGCGGCGTCTGTCATCGAATCGGTTGTGACGAGGCATCCATCCTTTGGTTTGTCTTCGCCGCCGGTTGGGTCGTTGGCCTTGCACTTTCTTCGAGGGTCGAATCCTGAAAGAATTTCTTCGCACGCTTGTCTGAGGACGTGCCGTGCGTAAGGTGCCCGACCACTCAGGCGTTCGATTTGGAGGGGAATATCAAGAGGATCTTTCCCGCTGGCCATCACGGCTTTTGCAGACCTGCCGGTTTTTTGCTTGGCCTGCTTCGCTACCGCGGCATCGTGGGCCACTTGCAGGACCGTTGTCGAGTCAGTGCCGATCTCATCGCACCACGCGAGAATTTGGCGCAGGGTGATCGTTTCGACTTTGCGCCATTTGCCGCGCGTACGTTTTTGGATGCGCTCGGGCAGGTGCGGCCAGAGGAATTGCACTCGGTCGGAGCGAATGAGCTTCTGCACGGGGTCGAGAAGGAGGGCTTTCTCGGCGTCCGGGTGCATGAGCATGGTTTTGAGGTTATTCGTTGGGCAACCAGTGGCTTCAACAACCGCTTTCTCAAACTCGCTGGGAGTGAATGCACCTCTGGCTTGCATCTTTTCATGGATGATGGCGCGTTCTTCCTTTGTGAATTCGGGGTTGGGCCGCACAAGCCGGACATTGGCAAGCTGCATGAGCCAACGGTAATGCAGGAACTCGGAAGCGGATTTTGCACAAACCTTCCCGCCGCTCACCGGGCATGCGCTGATGATACGGTTGTCGAAGCGAGGAACTGCTTGGCCGAAGAGCAAGCCACCAGCGAAGCGCTTTGCGAGCTTGAAAGCCGGGCAGGGGATCTCGCGGGCATCGTCCATTAGCGCACGTTCAAAGGTTTCATCGAGACTCGAGAGTTTGCCGAAATGGGCCTTCAAGATACGGCGGACTTCATTCTCAACGATGGAACGCGGAAAAGCGGCGTTTAAACCCTTGAAACGCTTTTGCGAGGATGATTTCTCCCCTTCGGGATCCACGCCAAGTTCTTTGCAGAATGTCTCGGCCATCGTCTCCACACCGTGGCTCTGCATGAGCTTCTTGGCGTTTTCCTCCTTCTCCGTGTCTTCGTCGTGTTCCTCGGCTTCCTCGCTGGCCCACCGGCGGTTCCCGTCATATCCGCGGTTGTGAGCATACCAGCGGAGCGTGTCCCAGAGTTCCGGCCAGGTGAGGGGCTTGCCACCTCGCAGGATCCGCGCAGCCAAGAGCCATGGCGACGAGTGGCCCCCGGCCTGCTGGTGTTTTGCTGCAATTTGATCGGGAGTAAGGACGCCGAGGTGGGCGAGGAGCTGCTCGATACGCTGGATGCGGCGTTTGGTCGCCCGGATGTGGCGTCGTTGACGGCGAAAATCGCGCCGTTTGCTTGCGAGGCAATCGTCTGATGGGAAGGTGACGGCACCGGCACCCAGGATATTCGGGAGGTTGCCGTTTACGGATTGGAGCACAGCCCAGCCGATTGAGGAATGGCCAACATCGAAGGAGAGTTGAATGTCACCGCCCCCTTTGGACGAAGTTGATTTTTTTGTTGAAGGGGCGGAGTGAAGCATGTATTTTTTCATTTGGAATCAAGACAAAGTTAGGAGCGCAGGCAGTTCTTTCTCCACGCCAGTCGTGCGACACCTGCAACAACAAGCGCTTTAATTTGAAGAAGACGGAGTGGCAACGCTCCGTCTTTTTCTGCGTCGAAGTGACATGTCCCTCCGCTTGCATAGAGTTGTCTGTGCGTGTAATCGATTTTTCCCGAGACGCAAGGATAGCCAATATGCCTAACGTTGGAAGGTAAACCTGGTGACGGTTTATTGAGAATCATCTCGCAAAGGATTAGCTGGCGACTAGGTCAACGGCTGTCCTACCCTAAGGATAAGTTGGAAGCCAAATTAAATTGAACTGGGAGCAGGGGCAAATTACATGGCGGTCATGCTAACGAGGCCGGAGGTCCGAGCCACTGTCTGACTCCAAAGGACAGAAGTCTTTTAGAAGGACGGCGGCGGGAGGCGTGTTTTCCTGAATTCGCCTTGCCTTGAGGGGGATGGGGGTGGTGGACTGCAGGTCCCGTGATGAAAATTCCCTCCTCGCTTCGCTTGACCGCCGCAGTCTTTATCTTTTTGGGCACCGCGCTGGCGGATGTCCGTCTGCCTGCGATCTTCTCCGACCACATGGTCCTTGAGAAGACGGCGCGTGTTCCGGTTTGGGGGCAAGCAGATCCCGGCGAGGAAGTGACGGTCACGCTCAATGGTCAAACGGCCAAATCCGTGGCCGATGCGGCGGGCAAGTGGATGGCTACGCTCGACCTGAAGGATTTCGGGCCCGGGCCATTTGAGATGACGGTCGAGGGAAAAAACAAGCTGACCGTTTCCGATGTTCTTGTAGGCGAGGTCTGGGTCGCCTCTGGTCAGTCCAACATGGAGTGGTCACTGACCAACACGTCGCATGCTGCCGAAGACATTGCGGGCTCTGCGAACAATTCAATCCGCCATTTTCTCGTGAAAAAGAACGCGACGGCCGAGCTGGCGGGCGACACGACGGGGACATGGGTGATCGCCTCGCCGGAGACGACGGGAAGTTTCAGCGCGGTGGGTTATTTCTTTGCGAAAAAGTTGAACAGCGAATTGAAGGTTCCGGTCGGCATCATCAATTCCAGTTGGGGCGGCACACCGTCCGAGGCGTGGACGAGTGTGGAGGCGATCGATTCCGTGCCCGACCTCAAGGCAACGCGCGAGCGGCTCTGGACCGAGCTACGCGAGCTCCCGGAGAAGAAGAAGGCCTATCTCGAAGGCATGAGGACATGGCTCAAGGAAAACGGTCGCGAAGATCGCCCGGTGAACGACGCGGCGGCATTTGCCGGTGGCGACATCTCGCCGGATGGTTGGGTCGCTCTGAAGGTTCCGGGCAAGGTCCAGGCACCGGGACTCCCAGAGGCTGGCGCTGTGTGGGTGCGCACGGAGGTTTCGGTCCCTGCGAAACCGGCAAAGGACCTTCCCCTGTCGCTTCCGATCGACGGGTTCGACAGCGTTTATTGGAACGGGAAGCTGCTCGCGAAAACAACGTTTGAAGACTTTTCCGGTCCGGGGAGTATCCGCCGCGGCGGGCCGTTTGTTCTCACTCCGGCTCAGGTCAACGAAGGCGCGAATGTGCTGGCGATCCGGTTTTTCCAGCCGATCGCTCCAGGTGGATTTTCTGGCCCGCCGAAGTTGGGAGAAATCTCCCTTGCCGGCGAATGGAAGGCGAAAGCGGAGTTTGCCTTCCCTCCGATTGCCGCCGACAAAATCGCCGCTGCGCCTCAGTTAGCCAAGGCCCCTCCCTCCTCGCAGAATGTGGCCTCCTACCTTTTCAATGGCATGATCCATCCGATCGTCCCCTTCGCGATCAGCGGGGTTATTTGGTATCAGGGAGAATCGAATGCCGGTCGCGCCAACCAATACCGCACGGCATTTCCGCTGATGATCAGCGACTGGCGGAAGCAATGGAACCAAGGAGACTTCCCGTTTTATTTCTGCCAGCTTGCCAATTATCAGAAAAAGGGAGACCAGCCGGGCGACAGCGCGTGGGCCGAACTTCGTGAAGCCCAATCGATGACGCTGAGCCTTCCGAAGACCGGTCAAGCCGTCCTGATCGACGTTGGTGAGTCCGGAGATATCCATCCGCGAAACAAGCGCGATGTCGGAACACGTCTAGCGCTCATCGCGTTGGCGAAGGATTACGGAAAATCGATTCCATTTTCTGGTCCGGTCTTCGATTCGGTCAAAAAGGATGGCAACAAGATGATCCTCCGGTTCCAGCATGCGGACGGCGGGCTTGTCGCGCGAAAGTTGCAGGAAACCTACGATGTGCGAACGCTCGGCAAGGAGACCGCCCCGCTCGTTCGGAATAGTCCGACGAGCGAGTTGGAAGGGTTTGCCATCTGTGGAGAAGACCGCAAGTGGGTCTGGGCAGACGCCCGGATCGACGGAGATTCCGTGATCGTCTCATCCGACAAAGTGCCTTCGCCGATCGCTGTGCGATACGCATGGGGCGACAATCCGACCTGCAATTTGTATAACGGTGCAGGGCTCCCGGCTTCGCCATTCCGCACGGACGATTTCCCGGCGACGACGTTGGACAAGAAATACTGAGACTTTCCGCAGCGGTTACTTTCCGAAAAGGGGAAGGATGACGGAGAGAGCCTTGGCGTAGAGCGGATGCCGCCCGCCACGGCTGAGTTCAGCGAGCAGAACATCGGTCACCTTTCCGCGTCCTGCGCGGAGCGTCGAGACGGACTCGGGATAGCCAGAGGCCTGGATGCGCCCGTGGAAAAAATCGGAACCTTCGCGGCGGGAGAGCTCAAAGCAGGAGTCGTCGGTGGACAGCTGGACGAGAGAAATGGCCGGGCCGTCCACTTCAGTCATCTCGAAAGCAATGTGCCGTCCATCCGCCGCCATAAAGAAATCGCTGGAGAGCAAGTGCTGGAGCGTCCAGCCGAGTTGTCCGCCGAGCCATCCCAAAAGGAAAATGGCTGTCGTGCGGCATCCCGGCGCATAGTGGATCTTCACAGAGTCGATCTTGGGCAGGGAGGGCAGGGCGGCGGGATGGTCAAAGAGGCTGGCCAGCGCGAACCGGCAGTTGTAGAGCCGCGTCCAATTCAAGTCGCAGAGGACAATGGACGATTCGCCGAGAGAGGCGATCCGTGCCGTGATGGCGAACTGCGCTGCGGGATTTTCCCATGTTGCGCTATCGAAGATCAAGCGATCCACCCAGATCCAGAGCTTCTCATCGAGCGGCTCGCGAAACGGTGCCTGCCACCAAAGGCAAAAGGGGAGGTCGGAATCAAGATGCGAAAAGACGATATTCGGCAGAGCCTCGGCGGATTGGCCATCGAGCTGAAACGTGATTTGCTCCGAGCAAATCTGTCGGCCCTTTCCGACAACATGGCAATGGGCGCTAATCCATGCGAGGGCTTGGCTGACCTCGGCCTCGGGATTGGCCAAAACCAGAACCGCCCGGCAGGCATGTTGACCGGCAACCTCTGCGACCAGTTCCGTGTTGCTCGCGATGGCATTGGGGTCCTCCGTGTAGATCGCGAGGTTGATGAGCGAGGCCCGGGTTTTGGTATCTTCGCTCGATTCCCAAAGCTTCCCGAGTTCCTTGTCGATTTTCCCGATCTCGACCGGCAAGCCCGCAGTGATCGTCGTTTCCATAAGACTCAGAGTCTCCTCCAGGCCGCGCCGTGACGTTTGATCAAATCATCCGCCTCGGTCGGACCCCACGTGCCAGCCGAGTAAAAGCTGATGTCTTCGGTTTGCGTCGCCCAAGCGGCCTTGATGGCATCGATAAACTTCCACGCCTCCTCGACCTCATCGCGCCTCGCGAAGAGCGTGGCATCGCCGCTCATTGCATCGAGCAAGAGACGCTCGTAGGCCTCGGGCGTCGCCTTGCCGAAACTTGTCCCGTAATGGAAATCCATTTTCACGGGCTCGATCCGCAGGCTCGACCCTGGCATTTTTGCACTCATGCGCAGCGAGACGCCCTCGTCGGGCTGGATTCGGATGACTAATACGTTGTCATCAATAGCCTCGCCGGTGGCTTTGAATAAGACCGGCGGAACGCTCTTGAAGTGAACGGCGATCTCGGTTCCGCCTTTCGGAAGCCGCTTGCCGACTCGCACAAAAAATGGCACGCCCGCCCACCGCCAGTTGTCGACATTCACCTCGAGGGCGACATACGTCTCGGTTTCGGACTCCGGGTTCACATTCGCCTCGTCGCGATACGCGGCCACGCGTTTGCCATTGATCGCCCCGGCTCCGTATTGGCCGCGAACGACATGGCGGAAGACATCATTGCCGACGAGAGGACGCAGGGATCGGAGAACTTTGACCTTCTCGTCACGAATCGCATCAGCTTCCAATCCGGTCGGCGGTTCCATGGCGGTCAGGCACAGGAGCTGGAGCAAATGGTTCTGCACCATATCCCGAAGGGCACCAGATTTGTCGTAATAGCCCGCGCGGCCCTCGACTCCCAGCGGCTCGCTGGCGGTGATCTGGACGTGGTCGATATACCTCGCATTCCACATCGCTTCGAAAATCGAATTCGCAAATCGCAGGACCATGATGTTCTGCGCGGTTTCCTTCCCGAGGTAGTGGTCGATGCGATAGGTGTCCTTCTCCTCGAAGGCCCCGGCGACCAAATCATTCAAAAGCCTCGCACTCGGAAGGTCGGTGCCGAATGGCTTCTCCACGATGATCCTTGCCCATCCACCGGCTCCGGGTTGGTTCAATCCGCTCTCCCGCAGATTTTCCAAGATGACTTGAAACTGGTCCGGCGACGCCGCGAGGTAGAAAAGGCGGTTCCCGCGTGTGCCTCGTGCGAGGTCCAGCTCGTCCAATCGCATGGCCAGCGCTTTGTAGCCCGCCAAGTTGTCAAACTCGCTGCGGTGGTAGAAGACGGTGGACTCAAAGCCCTCCCAGAGTTCGTTGTTGATCGCCTGACGCGAAAATTTCTGCGCGGCTTCGCGGAGCTCGGTGCGAAAAATCTCGTCAGACTTTTCCCGGCGGGCGAATCCCACCACGCTGATCGCCGGGGGGAGTGCCCCATCGGCGGCGAGGTTGTAGAGCGCGGGAACGAGTTTCCGGTGAGTGAGGTCGCCCGTGGCACCGAAGATGACCAGCGTGCAGGGCTCGGGCAAGGCACGGCTGGTGAGTCCTTCCCGGAGTGGGTTTGTGACCGTCTGTGGATAAGCGTTCGACATTGTTGCCTCTCAGTAACGCTTTGCAATCGTTCCTTCAACCGTAAAGGTTGCCACATTGACGATGCACCCTCTCACGGAAATTGCTGAAAAGGTCGTGGCCGCCACAATGGCCGAGCTCCCGCCGGAGATTCAGGAAAGAATCGCTTCTGTCCCCGTGCTCATCGAATCCGAGCCGTCGACGGAAGATATCGAGTCTGGAATCGACGCCGACACGCTCGGCTTCTTTGATGAAGATCTGCAGGGACTCGCGAGGATTCGGCTATGGGTTGAAAATATCTCGACCTTTGCAGAGGAGGAAGGAGCAGATTTTCAGGACGAGGTTCGCACCACGCTCCTGCACGAGATCGGGCATGTGCTCGGATGGGATGAGGACGACCTCGATGAGCGGGGACTGGGCTAGCGAGTAGATTAGACTTTTCCGCAGATGGCGACTTCGAGGCCTAGGGCGTTCATGGCGGCGGCTTTCGTGTAGAGCGCACGGCGGGCGAGCGCCTTGCTGGGCCCGTAGGCGACCTGGATGTGGTTGCTCGGGTGGCGGGCCATCATTTGGTCGCGGTCGATGCCTTGCAGGACGGCGTGCATGATCGGCCATTGCGGCGTGGTGAGGTTCCAACGGTCTTGAGTCTCCGAGGCGGGAAGCTCCACGATTTCTGCGAGGCCGGTGTCGAATTTGAGTTTGTCATCTGCGACGTAAACGCGGCTCCAGACGACCCACCCGGGCTTGCTGATCCCTTTGAGTGTGCCGCCGCCGAGGCGGAAATACATCGAGGGTTGGCGTTCGCTGGAAGCTCCCGACCATCCGCCGACGAAGTGCTCAGGTGGTGCCGCTCCGCTGATGAGGAAGACCCAGACATAAGCATCCAGTTTTTCGTCGGTAAATTGCCGACCCCAACGAAGATCGTGAAGGGTATTTTCGGGAGCGAGGCCGAGGGACCTCCAGATTTTGTAGGTGATGAAGCCATCGAGTCCGGCGCATTCGTCAACCTCGTTGAAATGCGGGAGTGCCTCGCCCGGGAAAAGTTCGCGGCCGTCTTCGGACCAGACCGGCGGCCGATCGACGTTGTTCAGCGTTCCTTCGACAAGATCGGAGGCTGGTGCGAGGTCTTTGAGACCCTGTTGGTATTGGATCCCGATCGTCGAGCAGCCGAAGTCATCGGCGATGCGGACAGCGGCGATATACATTTTGCACTGTTGGAGAATCTGGTGCTCGGTGAGGTCGGTCTCTTCATTCGACCCGAGGTGGAAGTTTAGGCCTTTTCCTTTATACCAGTTGAAGACCTGCCAGGCCTCATCGTCGCGGACGGTGAGCATTCGGGCGTAGAGCGAGGATTGGCTGAGACGTTCCTTGTAGACCCCGGTCTTGTGGAGGAGCTCGTCGGGAATGATGGCATTATACATGCCCATGCAGCCCTCGTCGAAAATGCCCATGATCGCTTTGTCCTTCTTGAGGGCGCGTGCAAATTTCTTCCCGGCATTGGCAGCACTCTCGGGCACGTCCGCTTTTTTATAAGGGGTAACGTGGGAGGTATCGTGTTTGACTTTTCCCTTCTTGAGCCACCGGCGAAGGCCAGTGAGAAAATACGGATCGGTAAAATCTTCGCTCCAGAGCGTGCTGTAGGTGACGTTCGCCTTGGTGAGAGAGCCGTTGAGATTGAGCATCCCGACGAGGCCGGGCCATGTTCCGCTCCAGTTGGCCAGGGTCAAGATCGGCCCTTGATGCGTGACGAGGCCGTGGAGAATATGGTGGCTGTATTGCCAGACAGCTTCCGCGACGATGAGCGGGGCGTCAGCGGGAATGTCGCGGAAGACTTGCATCCCGTATTTCTGGCTATCGATGAAACCATGGCCTTTCGCCGGGTCGAATGCATGCGCGCGCTGGACCGCCCAACCTTCCTTGGCGAGGGCGTCTGCAATTTGCTTTTCCATGGCAACCTGGGCGGCTTCGCATTTTTGGTTGGCCGAGGTCCGGAGGTCGCCGTTGGCGATGAGGTAGACAGTATTCATGATCAGGAGAGTGGGATTGGAAGCTGGATCATACCGAGGACCTGTGCAAAATGAAGTGGATTCCTCGCTATGCCTCAATTTTCTGTTCCTTCATCTCTCCGTTCGTGGGTCGAAATCGATACCGACGCCATCCGCCACAACTTGGGAGTCGTGAGGGCAAATGTCGGCGGCGGCGTGGAGATTCTGGCGGTCGTTAAAGCCAATGCCTACGGCCATGGGGCACAAAAAATCGTCAAAGCGCTCGCGGGTGATGTCGCTGTCTTTGGAGTGGCGAACCTCTGCGAGGCGATCGAAGTGGCTGAGGCAGGAACCGGGCGTGATGTGATGATTCTCAGCCCCTGCCTCCCCGGTGAGCACCAAGAGGCGGTGGCCCGGGGATTCATTGTCACCGTTTCGAGCGCGGCAGAGGCGAAGGCTTTTGCCCAACACGGGCGGGTGAGGGTCAATTTTAAGGTCGACACTGGCATGGGCCGCGCTGGCATCTGGTGGGAGTCTGCCGAGGACGAACTGCGGATCGTGAAGAAAGACCAGGGCGTCGAGGTTCACAGTATTTCGACCCATCTTCCGGCATCCGATGAGGATGAAGCGTTCACCCGGACGCAACTGGAAGGGTTCCGTGCGCTGGCAGCCCGTCTGCGGATGCTGGCACCTGGGACGAGCATTCACTGTTTGAATAGCGCGGGGATTTTCCGGTTTCCTGAATCCTCTGAGACTTTTGTGCGCGCCGGGCTCATGCTCTACGGAGTCTCGCCGCTCCCGGAATTTCAGGGTGCGCTGAGGTCCGCTCTGGCATGGAAGACCCGTGTCGCATTGGTCCGGGACCTCCCGCGCGGTGCGGGCGTGAGCTACGGGCGGACGTTTTTGGCAGAGGATGCGATGCGGATCGGCCTCCTCCCAATCGGCTATGCGGATGGCCTCCCGAGAATGGTCTCCGGCCGCGGCGCTCAGGTTCTCATTCAAGGATGCCGGTGTCCGATCCTGGGCCGGGTGACGATGGATCAAGTCGTCGTGGACTTGTCACAGGTGAACGGCGCTGCCCAAGGCGACGAGGTTGTCGTCATGGGAAGGCAGGGCGAGGAGGAGATCACCGTCACGGAACTCGCACAGCAGGCAGGAACGATTCCTTGGGAAATTTTCACTGGAATCCAAGAGCGGGTTGTGAGGGTTTACTCGCAATAATAGGACGCGGGTCTTGCGGACCGCATTTCGTGAGACGCTTACCGTGGGAGACGTTCCAATTGATGATACAATTCGACCGCCTTGTGAAAAAAGTTTGATAGGGGGACGCTTGGCTCGCCGCCGGTGCGGGCGTGAAACCTTATGGGAAACGAACCATGCCTGACACTTGAGTCGCGGCGCAGCAGGACGGCCAAGGCGATGTTTGCCAAGCAAAAATCCGACGGGATGACGGCGATCATAGGTTCAACAGCGTCGATTCGCATGAGCCGAAACGGAACGTTGGCATCTGGACACCAGACGTTGGCGCGAAGCAAAAGGAGTAGCTGGAGCAGTTTGCTTGCTACGACACGACGCAGCCCGTCTTCCCGACCATTGCGAACGCCATAGATGACGTCAAACGAATGCCGGGCCTGCCAGAACTTGGGGAAATCTTGTGGATCGCACTGCCCGTCGGAATCGATTTGAAAAACAAATGGAATCTTCCTCGCCGCAGCCTCCGCATACCCGCGCAGGCATGTTTGACCGTGTCCGACGTTAGCCTGCTTAACCCACTCCATCCTGCCTCCGTATTGATCAGAAAGCCGAACTAGAATCTCCCCGGTCCGGTCGCTGGATCCATCGTCAATAGCGAGAAGAACGAAACCTGTTACCTGGCCGGCAATCGAGGCAATCCACTCGCGAATAACATTTTCGACCGAGGCTTCCTCGTTGAACACGGGGAGAACGACCAATAGCTGAATCGACGGAGTCGCCTGAGACAAAGCAATGGGTGCCCTGAACTACGAGCCCGCATCGAACAAAGCCTTGATCTCCGCGTCAGGCACCACCCGATCGTAAAAGGCCACCTCGTCAAGGGCTCCAAGGAAAACGTCGCCCGCAATACCCTTGAGTTTGGCTCCAATGACCAGAGGTTGCTTGTTGAACGACGGGGCACCCGATGTTTTGCGCATCGTTTCGAGCTTCCCATCGACGTAGAGCCGGAGCGTCTCTCCATCGAAAGTCCCTGTCACTTGATGCCACTCGTTCGCCTTGAATTTGGTGGCGGAATCAATTTCTTGGTATCCTTCTTCCGGGTTCCAAAATCCAAAGCGTGCCCGCCCCCAGTAAAAGGTGAGCCAAAATGAGTTGCTGGCACCCTTCTCTAAAATTCTCCCGCTGCACTTTTCCTGCTGCGGCGACGCCCAGGCGGCTATGCTAAACTTTGAAGCGTCGAAAGCTTGATTGTGAGGAATCTCGATCGAGGTGGAGCCATCGAATGTCGCTGCCTTCCCGATCGGTCCGGGTTCAAACGCGATCTTTCCAACTGTTTTTGACGGCACGGATTTTGCCTCGGAGTGGGAATCTTCAAACGAGAATGAAAAGACCGGAGATTGAGCGTGGCAATCAACGACGAGAGATACTGTCAGGGCAGCAAGGATCGAAGCGGTTTTCATTGGGTTCATTGGGTTGGGTGCCGACACAGAAAGGCTAACTTGCGACGACTGGCAGGCAAGGTTTTATTCGACCTTCACCGGAGGCTTCCCATCAATGACGATCCAATCCGCGCCAATTATCCGGGCTTTCTCCTGGTCGCGATCTCGGCCTGCCAGCACATCGGTCAGGTTTTGATATGTTTCTCTGTAGTCCAATCCGTGAGCCCAGAGCATTCCTTCATAGCCGCAGACGACGGGACGTCCCAAGAGGACAACAGGGTTGGTGTGGGTCGGATCGGTCGCAATACGATCAAGAAGTGGAACATCTCGAAGGTTTGCTTCTGCATTTGCCAACTTAGATCGCCCGACAAGCCCGTAGCCATGACGGCCATCCAGCCCCGCAGCTAGTGACATGGCTCCTGATGCAAACAAGGAAAAGCAAAGAACGACGCGGATTGCCATGGGGTAATTTGCCATGACGCTCCAGATGTAGGGGGCGCAGGCAATCCATGCCCAGATGAAGAATTTCGTGTTGTCCCATGCCCATGGCGCAAAGCTGAAAAAACAACAGATGAGAAAGACAACAATCCCAGTCCCTGCAAAGCTCGCTCCCTCGCGATCTCGGTTGGTGATGAATTTGATTGCCACGAGGAGAAGCAAAGGCAATGCAATGCCGAAGTTGACGAGCCAAAAGAGAGCCGCACTCGTATAAGATTTGAGAGTAAAGCCGAACCTTTGCTCCTGCCATACTACCCACTCGGCACTGTCCTGCAGCCAGCCCGGATGCCAGTGACCTCCCGTTTCCTGAGTGAATCCCCCTGTGACAAAAAAAACGAGGACCGTTGCTGGCAAAACCGCTGCACGAACGAATCGGAACAGACGCGTCCTTGATGCGGGGCAGATTAAAAAAATGACGCCGAGTGTGACGCTGAGAAAGGCGAAGGCGTGCAGGCTGAAGACAGGCATCGTGGCGTAGATCAGCCAGACGATCCAACTCGGAACTCCCGACGGGGATCGAAAGAAGTCGTCCCTCACTGCACTCAGGATAAAGAATGTGCCCGGCAGGGCATACAAGAGCGGACGCTGGGTGATAAACATCGAGAGAAATAAGTTTTTCCAAGCAAGAGGGGATTGAAAGTCATCAAGAAAACCCGTCTGGAAAATGACAAGCCCGGCAAGGCCGCCGTTGAACAAAAGCATGGCAATGGCGAATGCCCCGCCCCAGCGCCACAGTGCCCATGCCGTCAGTGATGCTCCGATGAGTCCTGTCCAAATGAGCCCCTGCTGGAGCGGAACGCCGATCAACAAGAGCAGGCTGTTGAACAGATCCACACCGATGTAGTAGTTGAGGGAACCTTGATTGAAGAAAGGCGATTCCGGCCAGAACGGGGTGCCATTGGCCAAGTATCGAATGATTTGGATATGCTTTGAAATATCACCGAGGTTGTTTGGAGACAGCACACGCCACTCGTCGGCAACTGGATAAAAGAGCCATAGGAAAGCCCGGAGGGATGCGAGAGCAAAAATAACGAGAAGGACAATGTCCCAAGAAGAAACTCGGCGTGGGTTGTTGTCCCCGGTTGTTAAAAAAGCGATGCTTCCCGCCCCTAGGCCGAAGACGAGGGAAAGGGCAGCAGAGTGCATTGAGAGCCCGCCCCAGCAGAAGGCGAGAATGACGGCCGTCGTGACGGCGACCGCGACCGCTGTGAGAATGGCGGCGACCCATCTCATAGGTTGCCGGGCGAGGGGATTTCGGGAGATCCGCTGAGGACCGTCGAAAAAGTATCTGCCGCGAAATAGACAGTGCAGCCTTCTTGCGCGCTTCGGAGGTGAAAGCGACGTTTAAAGTAAGGTCGGGTGAGGTTTTTCTCTACGGCTTCCTCGCGGGTCGAGTCGATGGCAATGAAGTCGATATTCCAGTCAGGCGGTGACTGCTCGGCCTTGTAGTAGCCGATCTGTGTGAAGTCGCCCAAGATCCATGGGAGCGGGTAGTAGCTCTCCATCGCGATCGCGCCGCGAATATGGTATTTCGAAGAATCTTTCTTCGCGAGTTGGAGGAGCGGGCCAGTGAAGACTTTGATATCTTCGTAGGTTTGGACGTAAACGTATGGTTCCCGGTCGTCAGTAAACTTGTGAAAATTCAGCTTCGCACAGACGATCAGTGAGACGGCGAGGAGCGGAAATGCGGCCACCCAGGCTGCGCCCGGGCGGTAGATCTTTTTTGCGAGCTCCGCCAGCACGGAAGCGCCTGTTAGATAAAACGGCCAGATGATGGAAATAATGCACCATGGGGTTTTGTAAGGGATGATAGAATAGGCGAGGAGTGTGCCCCCGGCCATGATGGCGATGTAGCGGAGCCGGGCATCCGACGGGAGCACGAGACGGATGCAGGCAAGCAATCCGCCAAGAGCCGGCCACTCGTAGCGGGCCATCAGCGCAACCCAGTAGTAGTTGATCGGACCGACGAGATCGAATGTCGTCTTTTCATGCCCGCCCGCTTCGATGCCCGTGCTGAACCATGCGGCGAACGTGAGGTAGAGGCCTCGTAGAGCACCGAAGTCGTGGAATGTTCCCGAGTAGAAAAATACAATCACGAGGAGCGAGACGCCAATGCAGGCGAAAAGGTCCTCGCGAATCCATTTTTGCGGGGAGATCGGCCAGGCAGGTCGGGATGGCACGATCTTCTGCCAGAGCCAGAGGACGAGACCGGCCAGCACGAAGCATCCGATGTGGAGAATGTAGGTCTCTTTCGTGAGGATCAGGCCCGTGATGGAAAGGGCGGAGATCAGGAGGTGGCGGCGCTCGCCGGATTGCCACAGGCCGAGGATGCCATGGAGGAGGAGGATGGAGAAAAGGACCTGCCAGGATTCGTGGATCGAGTAGCGGCCGAAGAAGACAAATGCCGGCGAGATCGCAAGGGCGAGGGCAGCCATACGCGCAACCGTCGTGCCAAAGAATTCGCGATATCGGAGCATTGCCCAGACGCAGAGCACGCCGGCCAAGATGGCGGGCAGGCGAAGCACCCAGAGCTCGCGTCCGAGCAGGGTCTGCGAGAGAAAGACCGCATAGAAATGGAGTGGGCCGTGGTAGTTGTTGGGATCGTAGCGGTAAAAGCCGGTCGAGGTCATCTGGTCCGCGAACCACCCGTTGACTCCCTCGTCAAAGTGAGCCGGCTTGATCTCAATCAGCCAGACACGCAGGAAAAGTGCCGCGCCGAGAATGGCGATCTCGGGCCAAGGGAGTTTTGACAAGCGGTGTAACACCGGATTTGGATAATGCCTGCGACCATGCCTGATCAAGCTCCGCCCGTAAGTATTGTTATTCCCGCCCGCAACGAGGCGGCGAGACTGCCGGCGTCCCTGCGCGAAATGCGACGGGTGTTTCCTGACGAGCCATGGGAGTTTTTGATCGTGATCGAGAAAAGCACCGACGACACCGCGAGGTTGGCCCGAGAAGCCCTGGCGGGCGACGAGCGCTTTGTGATCGTGGAAAATCCGATCGCGCGGGGGAAGGGATTCGCGGTGAAGACTGGAATGCTCCGAGCGCGGGGCGACTGGGTCTTTTTTATGGATGCGGATCTGAGCGTGCCACTTTCGACAGTCGGGAAATTTCTCCGAGACGGGCAAGCGGGGGATGTCCTTATCGGCAGCAGGCGGCATCCGGAGAGCGTCATCGCGGTGCGCCAACCCGTCCTCCGCGAAGCCTGCGGGCGATTGTTTAATCGCGTGCTCCAGATGTTCGGGGCGACGGCGATTGCGGATACGCAATGCGGATTCAAGGCGTTCCGGAAAAATGCCGCTCAAGAAATCTTCTCGCGAGTCCAGCAGGATGGATTCGGATTTGATGTCGAGGCGGTCGTGTGGGCTGAGGTGTTGGGTTTTCGCTTGATCGAATTTCCGGTCGAATGGGCGGATGCCGCCGGTTCAAAAGTCCGGCCTCTGCAAGATGGCGTCAGCGCCTTGATTGACGCCGTGCTTGCGGCGAGACGGATCCGGCGCGAACATTCCCGGCATGCCAACACTCGGAGTTAATATTGACCATGTCGCCACCGTCCGGCAGGCCCGCTACCGTGACGATCTGGAGAGCCCCAACGCGGAGCCCGATCCCGTCGAAGCCGCGCTGGCGTCCGAGCGCGCAGGGGCGCTGGGGATTACGGCGCATCTTCGCGAAGATCGGAGACATATCCAAGATCGCGACATTCTTCGCCTCCGCGAATCGATCTCCACCAAGTTGAATCTCGAGATGGGCCTCTGCGCGGAGATCGTCGAGTTCGCGCTTGGACTCGGGCCGGACGACGTTTGCCTCGTTCCGGAGAACCGACGGGAAGTGACGACCGAGGGCGGCTTGGATTGCGCCGGACAGGTGGCCGCCCTCAGGCCTGTGATCGAGGCCCTGCAGCTTCGAAAGATTCGAGTGAGCCTCTTCATCGATCCGGAAGTCGCGCAAATCGAGGCGGCGGCTTCGCTGCGAGCAGACTTTGTGGAATTGCACACGGGGGCGTATGCAAATGCGCACGGAGCAGCGAGGGAGCACGAGCTGGCGCGCTTGATGGCTGGCGCCTCGCAGGCGGTCGCGGCGGGACTTCGGGTGAATGCGGGACACGGACTGAACTACTCGAACACCACGCCAATCTTGAGGCTGCCGGGTCTCGAGGAACTGAATATCGGACACTCGATCGTATCCCGTGCGATGACTGTTGGTTTTTCTTCAGCCGTTAAGGAAATGTGCGAGTTGATCGCAAGGGGATGAACTGGGAAGATTTTCTCGGCGATTCCCTCGATGCCATCGCATCGCAAAACCTGCTGCGCAAGCTGCGTGGGATCACCTCGGCTCAGGGGGCCGAGGTCGTTTGTGAGGGGAGGAGGTTTCGGAATTTTTCTTCCAACGATTATCTCGGTCTCGCGGCTCATCCCGCATTGATCGAGGCGGCGAGGCAAGCCTTGGAGACGGGAGGTTTCGGCGCCGGTGCGTCCCGGCTCGTCTGTGGGACGTTGGAGGCTCACGAGCAACTTGAGTCGGCCTTGGCGGCCTTCAAGCGATGCGACGCTGCGCTCTCCTTTTCGAGCGGGTATGCCGCCGCAATGGGAACTATTCCCGCCATTTGCGGCACAAACGATGTCATCATCCTCGACAAGCTTTGCCATGCATGCCTCGTCGATGCGGCGAAGCTCAGCGGGGCCCATGTCCGGGTCTTTCCTCACAACAATCTGGAGAAAATGGAAAGCCATCTTAAGTGGGCGGCGCGAGTGCACCCGCAGGCCCGCGTGCTGATTCTTGCCGAATCGGTTTACAGCATGGACGGGGACTTGGCGCGGCTCCGCGAGATGGTGGAGATCAAGGAGCGATTCGGGGCCTGGCTCTTTCTCGATGAAGCTCACGGCGTTGGAGTCCTCGGCGACGGGGGGCGTGGGCTGGCTGATGCGGAGGGAGTTGCCGGTCGGATCGAGATCCAAATGGGAACTCTCGGCAAGGCACTCGGCGCCCACGGAGCTTATGTTGCCGGGAGTGCGAAGTTGAAAGAATTTCTGATCAATCGCGCACGAAGTTTTATCTTCTCGACGGCACCGCCGGTTCCGGTGGCCGCCGCCGCGGCTCGCGCGGTTGAAATCATTGCGGGAGGTGAAGGGGATTCCTTGAGGATGAAACTCTGGGAAAATATTCGTGCATTTCGCCTGGCGGGACTGGCGGAGAGTGCCATCGTTCCGATCATGATCGGTGACGAAGCGGCCGCGATGAATGCATCCGCCAGACTTCTTGGTGCCGGATTTCTCATTCCAGCGATTAGGTATCCGACGGTGGCGCGGGGGGCGGCGAGACTTCGCGTGACCTTCTCGGCATCGCATTCGGTGGACGATATCATGGCATTGAACGAGGCGCTGGTATTAGAAAATGCCGGACAAAGTTCATAGACCGATGGACCATCTCATGTCCGGCGCGGTGGATTTCATTTCAGGTGCTTTTTCTGCCCATTGGGATATCAACTCCTGCGGCACCCTCTCATGAAGTTTCGATTTTTTCTTGGAAGACCGGAAGATTCCTCATCCGACAGAGAGGGGTGCCCATGCTGGATGCGATGGGTTTTCCTCCTCCTTAGCGGCGTGATTTTGGCCGCCGCAGGTTTCTCGTGGCTTGCCCAGCCGGTCTCAAACCAAGAACTCCTGGCCAACTTCGCCAAGGCGCAAGATTTCTTGCAGGCCGCTCGCAGTGTGGGCGGGCTGCCGTGGTGGACGCCGATGTTCCTGCAGGGAACGAGCCTCGCCTTCTCCTACTCTTTCGTGGTCACCAACGCGGTCATTCTCGCGTTTTCTATTCCGCTGGGATTCCTGATCGGGCCAAAGATTGCGATGCTCGCTTGCGTGGGATTTGGCGCCGTGGGAATGTATGTTTTTCTTCGGAAATACACGGCGGATGAATGGTGCGCGATCATTGGTGGGGCGATTTTCCTCTTCTCTCCGTCGTTGCTCACGCGTGCGGCTGGCTATGAACATTTCATTGTCGTGTGTTCGATGGCCCTGCTGCCGTGGGCACTCTTTGGAATTCTGACGTTTCTACGATCTCCCGGGGTGGTGACCGCTGTCGCTGCCGCGTTAGCGTATGCCGCGGTCGTGCTGGCGTATGGGAAGACCGGGGTCATGGCGCTGCCGGTCGTCGGGCTGTTCGTGCTGGCCGAGTTGCTCCGGCAACCTCGCGAGGAGCGCCCGAGCCTCAGGCTTTTTCTTATCGCGGCCGGGGCGTTTGTCCTTCTGGCGGTCGTTCCCAATCTTCCTGCGCTCCGTGAGACCGGGTTCGTAGCGATGTTTCAATTCGGACCGTTTGAAAGCTGGCAGCATGGTTTCAGCACCAAGTCTGCGTTGGGATGGATCGATCGTGATGGGATCCTCACGCGAGGAATCGCGCAGGGCTACGCGCCGACGACGGCAGTCGGGGGGACGTATCTTGGTCTCACGGTGGTTTTCTTTCTGACCCTCTCGCTGTTTCGTGATGTCTTCCACCTGAGCGACCTTGGCCGAAAGGCCCGGCTGTTCCTCGCGTTCGGGCTGATGATGTTTTGGTTCTCGTTCGGTCCGAAGAGTGTGATCGGCGGGCAGTTTGAGTTCCTTGCGCTGTCGATTGGCGCACGGGATTTCGCGCCGGCTCTCGGGTGGTTCGTCCTCGTTGCTCAGGTTTGGATGATCTTCCGCCTCACGCCGCCGACTTGGAAGTTTCGCCCGGGCATCGCAACCGCCATTTCCGCCGTGTATCTTTTCGTTCCAGGATTTCGACTGATCGAATGGCTGCCGCTTTACAGGAACATCCGGGCGCCGTTTGATTTTTTCCAGGTCACCGGAGTTTTATGTGTCCTCTTTGCGTCAGCGATCGCAATCCGGATTCTTGCCGGAAGTGCTCGTCGTCCGATGCTCCGGTCCGGTCTTGCTGCCGGCTTCCTTGCGCTGATGATTCTGGATGTCGCCCCCTTCGCACGGTCCTTTTTTGTCGCGCCGATGGAGAGGGCGGTTTTTACCGATTTCTTGGCGTCGCAGGAATACTTGAAGTCATCGCCCGTGGCCGGTCGGGTGTTTGCCTTTTCCGGTCGGTATTTTTACCTGCTGACCCCGCTGCTCTCGAACCGAGCCTTGGTCTCCGAGGCGTTTAATAGCTACCTCCAACAACGAGATATGGCTCTCCTGCAGGGGGCGGCCTTTTTGTCAGATGAGAATCTTCGAGCCTATCTGAATGTCGCTGGCGTTTCCCATGTTCTGATCGACAAGAGTGATCCGGACACCAGCCCAGCCCTCCGAGATCGCCTCTCGGCGTTTCTTCAGACCGGATTTGAGAACGAAAACTTCTTGGTCTTGGTCAATGAGTCGTCGCTCGGGCAGGGATTTCTTGCGAGGGATTTCCTGCAGGCCAATGACAACGACCCCTCTGTAGCGGGTCCAGCACTCGGGGGGGCGAAGTATCACCTTGCGACGATCCAGATGTTCGGGGCGGCCAGCGACGAGCCGGGATTGCGGGGGCGGATTGTCGAGGGCCGGATTTCGCCGAATGAAGGAAAGTCCTTAGAGGCAGGGAGGCCGTTTGAAATGCTCCCGCCCAAGGCCGGAGAAACTTATCAGAGGGTCGCCTTCGAGCCATCGAGTTCCGACGGATGGGTGGTCTTCAATCAAGCATGGCACCCGGATTGGCGGGCCATGAGCGGATCAAAACGCCTGACAATCCATCGCGCATTTGTCGGGCTGTCTGCCGTTCGCACGAAGGCGGGAGAGGCAGTGACGTTTGAATTTTCGCCGCTGTGGTGGTATCCCGTCTGTATTGGATTGGGCGGGCTTTTCTGGGCTGCAGCTGTTGTCGCAGTGCTTTCATCCTTTTGGCGCTCGCGGTCTCAGGGTCGGCACGATTCCGCCCAATCTCAGGGGGATGTGAAATGAAGGAACGACTTTGGTCACGTGGAGATTGGCTGGCTGGCTCGATCACTGGGTTGCTGGCTTTTGCTGTTTATCTTTGGACGGTCGCCCCGAATGTGACCCTGCTGGATTCCGGGGAGTTTATTGTGGCCGCGCAGCATTTCGGCGTGCCCCATCCCACGGGTTACCCGCTCTGGACGCTGCTGGCATGGATTTTTCAGCTGCTACCGCTTGGCAATGCGGCTTGGGAGATCAACCTTTTCAGTGCTGTCTGTGGCGGGCTCGCGGCGAGTCTGGCGACGCTGCTTGCGCGGAGCTCGCTTCGGTGGCTTTTCGGGGATGAGCTTGCGGCGGTCCGTGGGTTGGCAACAATTCTTTCGGTTTCGTGCGGACTCCTTTTTGCCTTCAGCTTCTCGATGTGGTCGCAGGCTGTCATCGCCGAGGTTTACACCCTCCATGCGCTGCTGATCGGTTTGTTTCTCGCCACGATCTATGCATGGATTCGATCTCCGCAGAGCATCTGGCTTTTGATGCTTTCGTTTTTTCTCTTGGCGCTCGCATTCAGCAACCACCACCTCACGGTCGTCATGGGAGCGATTCCGTTTTTTGCGGTTCTTTTGGTGCGGCGTGAGATTTTCTGGGATCTCGTTCTGGCGTCGTTTCTCACCGTCCTCTTGGCGTATCTGGGCTTCGCAATCCTTTCCGCCGATCCGATTATTCTGAAGACGGCCATTCGTTTCTTTTACTGTGTCATGCTCGGCTTTGTGATCCTTGTGATCGTCCGCCGCTGCGAGATCGAGTGGCGGCTGGTGGCGTATCTGCCATTTGTGGTCGCATTTGGCTTGCTTCCCTACGCCTACATGCCGCTGGCGTCCTCAACGAACCCGCCAATGAACTGGGCCTACACGAGCACGGCTGAGGGATTTTTCTTCTCCTTCAATCGCTCGCAATATGGGGGAAGCCTCACCCAACAGAGTCTGCGCAGTCTCGGACGACTTGTCGGCACGTCGTCTGCCGCAGCCAAGCCGAACCCCGACGAGCCTCGGGTTCCCGAGAAAAGCCTTTTCCAAACCCTTCAGGACTGGACGGGGTTTTTCTGGCTCCAGCTTGGGCGCAGCTTCACGCCGATCGGCGTGTTGGGTTACTTTCTGGCACTCATTGTCATCTTCCGACAGAGCAATGTGCGACAGCGAACGTGGGTCTACGTTCTGGAGATCGCCTTCGTCCTGGCGGCCATCTTGCAGCCTGCCGCGGATGGGGCGCAGATCGATGCGGGTGGCTGGTGGCTCCAGATGCCTTATCACACCTATACGAATCTGATTTTTTCGTTGCTGGCCGCGATCGGGATTGCCGTCGGCGCGCTCTGGGTTTTTCGGCGGGCTCCGCGTTTGGTTTGGCTTCGCTACTCGTTGCTTGCGATGCCGTTGTTTCCATTGCTCGTCAACTATGACGGGTGCAGCCAGCGGGACCGGTGGTTTGGATGGCAGTTCGGTTATGACATGCTGAAGGATATGCCACCGGACAGCATTGTCTTCGGCGGGACTGATCCCGGCCGATTTGTGCCGACATACATGATCCTCGGGGAGAGCGGTCAGGATCCTGCGCTGAAACGGGATCCGACATTTGATCGTCGGGACTTATTCATCATCACCCAGAATGGTGTCGGGGAGCCGCTCTATCGGAAATACCTTGCGGATCACTATGGTCGGGATCGGCCGAAGCCTGCGAACGCTTTCGAGCGGTGGCTGGGGCGCGCCGATATCTACCCCAAAAAAACCATCGAGTTTCCAACCGAAGAGGAAATTCAATCCGCCACGGCTGCCGAGCTCGAGGCAGACCGAGACGGCGCGAGACTTGATCCCGCGTTTCTTCACAGCGTCGTCACCCGGCTGATCTGGGAGAAGAACCGTGATGCCCACGAATTTTTCGTTGAGGAGAGCTTCCCGCTAAAGTGGTCCTACGACCACGCGATCCCACACGGTCTCGTTTATAAGATATCGAAGGAGCCGCTCGATGCGATCCCGCCGGACGTCGTCAAAAAGGACATGTCGTTCTGGCGCGAATACACCGAGAGGCTTCTGGCGAACCCGGACTTTGCGAAAGACTTCGATGCGCAGCGATCGTTTTCCAAGCTGAGGTCGACCACGGGCGGCCTCTACCTCCATCGGAAAATGGAAAAGGAATCAGAGATCGCCTACCGCCAAGCGCTTCTCCTCTGGCCGGGCAATCTCGACAGCCTTAATGCCCTGAGCACTCTCTTTTGGGATCGCGGGCAAGACGATGCTGTCATCGAGATGGTAGCCGCTGCCAATGCGGGCGACCCGAACAACATCCAGCTCTGGCGACTGCGTCTGGTGGCGGAGAAGCGCAAAGAGGCCTCGGGAGAGATTCGCGATATTGTCGCGTCGCTGGAGAAGGATCCGAAGAATCGGGAAGCCACAGAAAAGCTCCTCGGTCTCTACTCAGCTCTCGGGCAGACCAACAAGGTTTCCGATGTTCTCGCAAAAGCGATTCCCTCGATGAAAGCCGATCCGGACTTCCTGCGGGCCGCAGCATCTTATGCGGAAGTGAACAGCTTGCCGGAGGCATTCCTCGATGCAGCCCGCGAGTTGACAACCATCGAGCCAACGAACAGCGATGCCCAGCTCCTGCTTGCACGCGCTGCGGTAAAGAGAAGCGATAGAGCACTGTTCCTCAAATCTGCCGAGGCTGCGATCAAGGCCGGAGGGCTGCCCGTCCGCGAAGCTCTTCTTAAGGCACCGGAGTTTGAGCCATGGCGAGAAGATCCCGAATTGAAAGCCCTTCTCGGCATCGACCCCATCACTCCAGGGCCATCGAAGTGAGATTCGATCGTTCGAGGGTCGTTCCGAGGCGTTTTTTCTAAACGGCGAATTCAGATTTCCTGCAACTCCTGTGCGACTTCCTTCGCGAAATACGTCACGATGATATCGGCACCGGCGCGCTTAATCGCGAGGAGCGACTCGTCACGGGTTCGTTCGTAGTCCAGCCAACCCAACCTGGCAGCCGCGTGGATTTGGGAGTATTCGCCGCTCACTTGATATGCCGCCACCGGCAAGTCAGTCGCTGCTCTCACTGCGCGGATAATGTCCAGATACGGCCCGGCGGGCTTCACCATGAGAATGTCCGCGCCCTCGGCCTCATCGAGGCGAATTTCCCGCAAGGCCTCCCGCGCATTTGCTGGATCCATTTGGTAGGTCGCCTTGCTGATGGCATCCTTTCCCAACTTGCTCCCCACGGCATCACGAAACGGACCATAAAATGCCGAGGCGTATTTCGCTGCGTAAGAGAGGATCCCGACATCGGGAAAGCCGGCCCCATCAAGCGCCCGGCGGATCACCTCGATCCGCCCGTCCATCATGTCCGACGGGGCGACGAAGTCCGCGCCTGCATCCGCTTCGAGCACAGCGAGGCGGGCCAAAGCTTCGACGGTCGCGTCATTTTCGACCCGCGATCCATCCGCAGAAAGCAACCCGTCATGACCGTGGTTGGTAAACGGATCCAATGCCACATCGGTGATAACGAGGAGGTCTGGAAATGCTGCCTTCACCTCCCGGACGGCGCGGTAGAGAATATTGTCCCTCGCAAAGCCATGCGAGCCTTTGGCATCCTTCGCTGACGGTTCGATGCATGGAAAGATCGCCAGAGCCCGAATTCCAAGGACCGTCGCTTCCTCGCTCGCCCGTAAAAGCGAATCCACCGAAAACCGAAAAACCCCCGGCATCGAGTCGATTGCAAAATCTTCCGGGCTCGAGTGAACGAAAACCGGCCAAACCAAATCGCTAACTCGCAAATGATTTTCACGCACCAATTGCCGAACGCCCTCCGAACGCCGGTTCCTCCGTGGTCTGCGCAGAATTTCCATTTCCGTCAACTTGCACCGCCGATCCTCGGTGAGTCAAGACGCCTCACCGAGTGCCCGGCGAGCCATTAACCGCGACGCGAATTTTCTTGCTCGACCTGTTGACCAACACCTAAGCTCCCGACCCTCTGAAACGCCGAGAAAGTTGGGCAGAACAAAAAATGCCCACCCAGAAAGCCTTGTCGGAACGTAAATCAGACGTCGGGTTGGTAGCTCAATGGTAGAGCAGCGCCCTTTTAAGGCGTTGGTTGTGGGTTCGAGTCCCACCCAACCCATTTTTTTTCGGCTCTCCACCAAACAGTGGGGATGAGGTTCTTTGTTGATGTTGATGGTTACCCGCCACTCTTCCGGCATGTCCCCCGGCACGTCCGCGACGGTTTGCCGGAGTAAAATGTCATCCGCTTGGCGGACTACACGAGAGCTGGAGTCAAATCAGATAGTAGAACGATTCTTTCCCCAGATGCTTGAGAAATTCGGCGGCCATTATTTTGAGCGGTGCCGGAATTCCCAAAACGATCCAATCGTCCACGCTTCCTCGGAAGCAGAATCGTTCCGGGCGGAAGAGCCGCGGCTCGCCCTGTTCCAAAACAAACCGCATGACGGGCATGTAGGAGGCATGTTGTGCCTTGAGTGCAGCGGCCTTGGCCGGATCGATCGCCAGCGACATCAAAGCCGCCAAGCCGCTTGATTCGTCGGCCTGATGGATCACGATCATGTTTTTCTTGATCTCGGCTTTGAAGTTCGACTTGCCCGAAATCCGATCCAGCGCCGACTGGATCATCGCCAGCTCACCTTACTGAATGACGCTCATCGCAATCTATCTCGCAAACTCCGCCCACGCCTCGGCCGGGGTCAGCACACGCACGGGGCCCCGGCTGGCGGGCGGGTAGTGTTTCATGTTTCCCGTCACCAGAGTTTTCCCCTCGGTCGCGGCTGCCACCTCCAAAAACATCATGTCGTCGGGATCGGAAGACTTCAGCCCTTTCACCGGGAAGGCGCTGACAGGGATTTGGAAAGCCATGATGCGAAAAAATGCGTTGACCCGTTCCCCGTCAAACTGGAACTTCGGGCGCGAGAGAATTTCCCGGTATTCGTGGAGGATCCGGTCGTCATAAACGATGCGGAGTTTATTCGCGAGGAGAGCGTCCAGCAACCGCCCGGGAGGCCCATGCGGCGAGATCAGGCCCGAGATCACCACATTGGTATCCCAGACCCATGAATTCATCAGAGTTTGCGGGCCTTCCGCTCTTTCCGGGAAGCCCGGATCTCGGCATCAATTTTCTCCATGCTCATTCGGTCTAGTCCGTTCGCGGCTGCGGATTGCCGGATGCCTGCCACCGCATGACGCGCCTTGGCAAATGCAATTTCCTGCATGTCCTCTAGCAAGGTGGCGGGACTGGTCGGCGTGATGATTCCCATTGGCAAACCGTCACGCGTGACGACCACCGCACCCTCGGTCCGCAAATCGGCCCACACAGCACCCGGGTGCGCAGAGAGTTCACGAGAAGCGATCATCTTCATGCTCAACATTTGCACGACGGTTGATGCGGCGTCAAGGGTATTGCTTCGCGAGCCAAGCAGAGATCTTGGGCCGATCCACCTCGCACGGGCGAAGCGAATTGGCGATGGCCTAGTCATCCCAGTTGCATGGTGGGCTGTATTCTTCCATGTTGTTCGAACATGAGCAGTGTTCCTAGGGCGGATTTTCAGGCGATTCTTCGCGACATGCCGCATAAGCCGGGGGTGTATGTGATGCGGGATCGCCTGAACCATGTGATCTACGTCGGAAAGGCGCGGGATCTTCGGAAGCGGGTGGGAAGCTATTTTATGCCATCGCGGAAGTTTGCGGCTGATCCGAAGACGCGTGCTCTCATCGAATCGGTTTGGGGCCTCGAGTATCATGTCGTGAGGAGCGAGGCGGAGGCGGTGCTTTTTGAAGGGCGGTTGATCAAAGAATTTCGTCCAAAATACAACGTGAGCTTCCGGGACGATAAGCGGTTCCTGATGGTTCGCGTGCATCTCGACGACGTCTTTCCGCGCTTCGCGCTCACGAGGTTGCGGAAGGAGGATGGAGCGAGATACTTTGGGCCATTTCCGAATTCCGGTGCACTCCGCTCGACGCTGAACGCGGTTCGCAAGAAATTCGGGATCCGTTCGTGCCGGCCGGTGGAGCCGGGGGAGGGCGACTTTAAGCATTGCTTGGATCACATCATTAAGAATTGCAGCGCGCCCTGTGTGGCGAAAGTGACCCGCGAAGAATATATCCAACGGGTGCGCGGCGCGTGTGACTTCCTCGATGGGCAGAGCCGGGATATGATCCACCAGGTCGAGGCCGAGATGAAGGCGGCTGCGGAGAAAATGGATTTTGAGAAGGCTGCGCAGCTTCGGAATTTGCTGGAGGATCTGAAGACGACAACGAAGCCGGTTGTCCGCTTCACGCGGCGGTCGCTGCCGACGACGATCCATCCGGAGGCCGATCTAGCGGCTCTCCGCGACGCGCTGGGCCTGCAGAGCCTGCCGAGGGTAATGGAGTGTTTTGACATTTCGAATATCTCCTCCACCCACATTGTCGCTTCGATGGTGAGGTTCCGCGATGGGGTTCCGGATCGCGCGAACTACCGCAAATACCGGATTGTCGGGACCCCGAATCAGAACGATTTTGCGAGCATGGCCGAGGTGGTGCGGCGGCGCTACGGCCGGGTGCTACGGGAGGCGGCGGCGGGGCGTGACATGGAGTTTCAGCAAGAGTCTGTGGGCGAGGTGACGCATCGGATTGCGGAGGAAACGCAGACGACGGTGTTGCCTGATCTGATCATCGTCGATGGTGGCCGCGGGCAGCTTTCCAGCGCTTGCAAGGAACTTCAACGGCTCGGGCTCCACGAGGTCGCGATCATTGGATTGGCGAAAGAGTTTGAAGAAATCTATCGCCCGGAGCGTCCGATACCGACGCGTCTTCCCGAGGACAGCGGGGCTTTGCGGCTGCTCCAAAGAATTCGCGATGAGGCCCACCGAACCGCGAATGGTTATCACAGCCTTCTGCTAGCGAAGCGTGTCAGGGAGAGCTTTCTGGATGGGATTCCGGGTGTGAGCGAGGCCCGAAAAACCGCGTTGTTGGAAAAGTTCGGATCCGTCGAGCGAATCCGGAATGCCTCCGCCGAGGAGTTGGCTGCGATCCCTGGGATCAGCTTGAAGACGGCACGGCAAGTTCTGGAGAGTCTCGGAAAGTAGCCGCATCCTCGTGGTCGAGAGCAACGGCTTCTAGCAGTGACGGCAGGAAATCCGGGAGCATCGCTTCGACGCGGTTCCAGTCAGGAATCATGGGATCGCCAAGCGGATCGCTCAAATACTCGGCTCCGGCGCGGCGCAGTGATTGAACGAACGTTGCAACGGCCGCTTCCTCTTCGTGGCGGTCGTAGTGCAGGCCGTTGATCTCTGCGTCGGCCGAGCAGAAGCGCATCGTGTCTTCAGTTTTCGCTGTGTAGGCCGCGAGGAGCGTATCAAAAACGCTGCGGTCGAGCTTGACTCCAAGACCCGCTAGCGTTCGGAAGAGACAGCGTGCAATGTCGCCGGCCATTTTGTTCAGGCCTTTACCGGGATCGGCAAACGAGAGTTCCTGATGTTTATGGTCGTAGGATTCCGCGATATCGACCTGGCAGATCGATTTCTGAGATGAGATGCGATAGACCTCCGCCAAGAGCCCGACCTCGATCCCCCAATTCGACGGGATTTTCGCTCTTCGAATCATCTCAACATCCATGCTCACTTCGCCGCTGAGCGGATATCGAAAGGAATCGAGATAGTCCAAAAAGTCGTTCGCGCCGAGGATGCTCTGGAGCGAACGGACGAGCGGAGTGAGGAAGAGGCGCATCACGCGGCCGTTCAAGCGGTCCGTATATCGGGCGCTGAAGCCTTTGCAAAAGTCGAAGCCGAGCTTGGGGTGGGCGACCGGGAAACAAAGCCTAGCCAGCATTTCTGGGCCATACGTCGTGATGTCGCAGTCGTGAGCTGCGAGGATCCTCGCTTGCTTTCCGGCCAGAACGTAGCCCGCGCAGAGCCAGAGATTCCGACCCTTCCCGGGGCTGCCAGGGTTGAGTTCGCAAGCGGACAGTCTTGCGAGCAGCGAGGAGATCCTCGGGCCGTCATTCCATAGAATCCTCGCGTGAGGAATCGCCGCAAAAATCTTCGAGGCACGTCTCCACGCATCAGCATCGGCTTGATCCAACCCGACGACGACGTCGTCAATATACCGCACCCGAGATAGCACCCGGACGATATTTTGGAGGGCCGGAGTGCCAAGTTCCCGGGCGTGGCAGGGGAGGACTAACGCAATCGGGCGCTCGCCGACAAAGGTGCAGAGATCGTTCTCAAGCTTTTCCAGGTCAGGCGAGCCCAGCCTGTGGAGCGTGGCCATCGACCCGTCTTGGAAAAAATCGGACATCGGCTCGTTTCGGGCGTCCTATCCGGATTGGCCGTTGAGGAATGCGGACTTCAGGCTCGGCGTGACCGGATTCGATCCGAACCAGAGGCTGAGAAAGGCTTTTTGAAAATTTCGTCCCGGGATCGTGCCTTTGAGGGTGCCATTTTCGAAGACGCGAGTGACGTCACCGCTGATCTCGACGCTCTGAACCCCTAGCTGCCGGATCGGTCCGAAGAAGGCGCTGAATGTCGCGACGTCCACAGTGAGTTGTTGATACTGAAATGTGGCACTGTCCTTGAACTGCGCCTGCCATGCTTGAGCACCTTGGCTCTGGCTGACGGCTTGAAGGAACGTGAAGTCGAAGCGAAATGGACCCGGTGATGCCATGACGGCGGCCTCGGATCGCAGCGGAGTGGGGGTGTAGAAGGCACCGACGTAGGCCTTGATCGGAACAACCAGCAGGACGACGGTCCTCACACCGGCCCCATTCAGTTTCAATGTCTTCCCATCAACCGTCACTTGGGGCGGGACATTGACGCCTTCCATCTGAAGCGCCGGGAGTGAAGCGATTTGGGTCAGGGCCAGGAAGGCAAGCAAGGGAATGGTTTTTTTCATTGGGGAATCAGATCCTTTCGACCTCGCGCTTTTCGACGAAAATCGGGAGGCCCTCGCGAGTGAAGCTATTCATCAACTCCTCCGGATCGAGGGCTTCTGGCATCATGACGCCCCGCTCGGGAATTTTTCCCGTGGCAAGAAGCTTCGCCGTGAGAGCTGGTGGAATGCCCGTCTGCACAAGGGTGAGTGAGTATCCGTATTTCTCATACGTATCGCGGTGGCTATCCATCGAGTAGACAAAATACTCCACGCGCTTCCGATCTTTCGTTCCCCGCACCTCGGTGCCGACGCAGGAATACCCGTCGACTGTCGCGCCAAGCTGCGCGGGCTTCGGCAGGTGGGCACTGGCCACGCGGACCGGGGAGACTTCGACGCCATCGACCCGCACTTTTTTCCAAGTGTCGAGATTCAGAAGCTGAAGAGTCTTCGAAATATTCACAACCTTATCGGGCACGCTGTATTTGAAGACCGAGTAGCGAACTCCTTTCTCAACAAACGGCGGATAGATCCCCAGACTGACGCCTTCCTCGTGGGCGACAGCGTAAGTTTTTTGCAAGCCGATGGGATCCGGGAACCGCACCCACTCGACTTCGGTCTCAAGGGGCTTACCGCTCACAACGCGTCCATCTTTCACAAAGTATGGGGCGGCGCCGAGTTCCTCAAAAAAGGTTTCTGGCGAGAAGAGCACGGCAAAGCGATAGCCGCGCACCTCGGCGTTGTCGGCATCCAACACACGGATGCTCGATGCCGTGTCGAGGCGGTCGATCGCCCAGCGAGCAAAAACATTCACCGCGCCGGGATCCATCCCCATACAAAGAATCCCCGCGAGGTCACGGTCGAGGAAGGGCTGATGGAATTTCTCGATCTCGGCCTCGAACGAATTTTTGCCCGCCTTTTTGACGCCTGGCGCCGAGTAAATATCCGCAGCCATGTCCAGATAGTGCGAGCCCGCCCGGAGGCAGGCCTCGAGGACCGAGTGGTTCGTCTGGCAGACGCAGGCATTGCAGGTCACCGTGACCGAGTGTTGCTTCATGAGAGAAGCGAGGCCGTCAATGTCCATGGCGTTTGCCTGCACGACGACGAACCGGTTCTTCGGTGTTTTGGCCGCGAGCTGATTGGCAAAAATGGGATCGACGTCGGCAAGGACAATCCGGTCGAAGCAGTCGTATTCGTGAAGCTTCTGGCCGATGACGGACCCTACGCCGCCGATTCCGATGACCATTGCATTTGCCATATTCGTAGTGGGGCACTGGCCCCGTATTTGCCTATCCTTGTAGTCGTGCGCGGCGTGCGGCGATGAAAGACTTCACGCACAAAATCAAGAAGACGAGCGAGATCACACCCATTGCCAATTGCATGTAGATCGCGAATCCGCCTCGATTCGCAGTGCCGGCGATCAGCATTCCGAGCTTAGGAATGCCCATGCCAAGTCCCCCGAGCGTGCCCAATAATCCGAAGATTGCCGCCACGTGCATCAGATGCTTTCGCATGGCCGGAAGGGAAAGAGAGAGAATGCCGCACAGGAGAATGGGAATTCCGAAAAAGCTCGGGATCAGCGCCGTGAAATGCGTCGAACCGGTGGCGACGAATGCGCCGAGTCCCAGAAGAGTCAGGACAGAGCCGAAGATGATGGAAGTTTTAGGCATTGGGGTAATTTGGCGAGAAATCGTGCCCGCGCAAGGGCGAAAGCCGGAAACCGACGGGCCTCTGCCGCCACAGTGGGCCTACAGGTATTAGCCATCTACTCGGAAACAAGGATTGCTTCTATCGTTATCGGGTGCGCGATGCCTTGACCTTCCCGCTTGTGATCGTCCATGCGAAGCGGTGAACGCCGGAGGCGAGGCGATACTTGGGGAGGGTATCCGGCCCACAGCTCTTTGTGCCAAGACCCCGGTGAGCGGCATCGAGATAGAGGATCGTCTCAGCGCGGGGTTTTAGGTCGTTCGTATGTTTCGCCGCAAAAAGGTCCTCGGCCGTGTAGTGTGTGGCGTTGAACTCTAGAAGTGGTTCGCCGCGGAATTCGATGAAGACACCGGACGCCGGAGATGTGAGCCGAACGCTTCGCACATCGGTGCGGTGCGCGTGCTCCTGAGGCATCGCGTAGTCCACGTAGGTTTCGGTGACGGTTGTCTCGTAGCGGGCGACCATGGCGGCAGATTTTCTGTCGCTGTAGTTTTCCCAGGGTCCCCGTCCAAAATATGAGAGATCCTCAAACCCGGCCGCGAGATCCCATCGGACGCCGATGCGCGGAAGGTCGGAGAATTCCTCACCCGGGAGGCGAACTTCATTTTCGACGCGAATGGTGCCATCGGGATAAACCCGCCAGATTTCGATGTGGAGGATCGTTCGACCTGAACCTGTGACCTGGATCCGGTGTTCGAGAGTGACGGCCAGCGAATTCTTTTCGGATGATACGCGACACCTCGCGAGGCGGCTGGTGGTCGGATTCTGAAGGCCGAGGGCCAGCCAGCGACCGAGGGCTTTTCCATCCTGCCCGCTCCAGAGCTTGATTCCGTCATTGTCCGTCGCTCCGCGCCACAGGGCCAGTCGGGGGCTGGACGCTAGGAATTCTTTGCCATGAGATGCCAGAGAGGTGAGTCGGCCGGAAGCGCGGTCAAAGGCGAGGTCGATCGCAGACGCCGAGATGCGGAATGAGCTCGGCGATTCGGTCAGGCGGGCCGCTGGGAGCTTGGATGCCTTGCGGGGAGATGCTTTGGCCTTGGTCAAGAGAAGCTGATCCCAAGCGACTTCGGAGCCCCTCGGCGAGAAAGATGTCGCCTCAAGGCGGGCCCAGCGAATGGTGAGGTGGACCTCAGCGTTGGGCGGCACCTCGCCGATCGTCACGGTAACGGATGTGGATTGGCCCGGAGCGACCTTCGGGGTGGGAAGGCGACCCTCTCGAATGCGAACTCCGTCCGCCAGCAATTCCCATGTCGCCGTGAGGTCGTCCAGTCTGGAAAAATCCCGACGGTTCTCGACCCGAATGCGGGCGCGGCCGGATCGGAACGACTCCAGCGTGGCGGATACTGGCTGGGCGAGGTGCTGGAATTCCCACAAAGCCGGATGCGGAACTCGGTCAGCCGACACGAGTCCATCGCAGACGAAATTTCCATCGTTCGGCTCGTCTTGGAAGTCTCCCCCGTAAGCAAAATAGTCCACCCCGGCTTTGTCACGCTGCCGGATTCCGTGATCGAGCCACTCCCAGATAAACCCGCCTTGGATGCCCGGCTGTTTGCGGAATACCTCGTAGTAATCGCTCAGCGAGCCGTTAGAATTTCCCATCGCGTGTGAATACTCGCAGAGGATCACGGGACGCTCCAATGGGTGGAGGAGCCCTGTCACGCGGACATCAGCAGGCTTCGGCTGAGCGGAGACAAACTCGCTCCATGCGATGAGTTGATCGATCGGCTCATACATGGGACAGATAATGTCCGTGCCCAGCGGATAGGAGGAAAACATTGCGCCCGTCTGGCCTTTCGAGATCGCGCCCTCGTAGTGCACCGGTCGGGACGGGTCGTAAGCTCGCACCCACCCCGCCGCCGCGGCATGGTTGGGCCCGTAGCCAGACTCGTTCCCAAGCGACCAAAAAATAATCGACGGATGGTTCTTGTCACGGAGGACCATTCGCATCGTGCGGTCGAGCCACGCGGTGGCGTAGCGGGGATCTTTGCAAAGAGAGTTGTGGAAGTCGTGCGATTCGATATTCGCCTCATCGATGACGTAGAGTCCGAATTCGTCGCACAGGTCCAGCCAGCGCGGGTCGTTCGGGTAGTGTGACGTGCGCACGGCATTGAAGTGGAATTGCTTCATCAGCTTTACATCCTGAAGAAGGGTTTCGTAAGGGACGGCCTTTCCGAAGTCCGGGTGATGATCGTGGCGGTTTACGCCTTGGATGAGGACCCGTCGGCCATTGATGAGCAAGTTGCGGTGGCCGACCTCGATGCGCCGAAATCCGACGCGCTGGGCGGTGTGGAAACTTCCGGTCTTTGTCTTGAGCGTCACCTGCACGACATACAGCTCGGGGTTCTCGTGCGACCACAGCTTCGGTCGGGAAACAGCGCCTTCCAGCAAGATTGTCAAGCGGTTGGGGTCATGGATCACGCGCTTGGTCGGCACCTCGAGATCCCCGCTCAGCGGTCGTGCGAAGACCGGCTTCCCCGAGGGATCGAATAGCTGGGCCGTCGCCGAGACTCCCCGCAAATCTGGAAGTCCCTCGCGGATCCCAATCGAAACATCCACCCCGAGTACGGCAGACCGGAGGTCCTCTGCGACCTGCGCCCGGACTTTCAAGTCGGAAAGATGAATCTGTGGCGTGCTGAAAAGATAGACTTCACGATGCAGACCGGCGAGCCACCATTGGTCCTGATCTTCGATGAACGAGGCGTCTGACCATTTGATGACGATTGCTGTCACAGAATTCTCCGCACCGCATTTGACGAAATCCGTAATGTCAAACTCCGCCGGCAGGCAGGAATCTTTCGATACTCCGACCAACTGAGAGTTCACCCTCACCGCGAGCACGCTTGTGGCGCCGCCGAAATGGATCACAACCCGCCGGCCCGACCACGCTTTGGGGACTTCGAATGTGCGGTGGTAAATGCCCGTCGGGTTTCGTTCCGGAACGTGCGGCGGTTCCTGTGGGAAGGGCATGGAAACGTTCGTGTATTGGGGGCGGCCGAAGCCTTGCATCTCCCAGTTTCCCGGAACCGTGATCCGCTCTTCCAAATCCCCTCCGTTCTTCTCCCATCGTGTGACAAAATCCCACGCCGCGTTGGGATTTTCCTCAAGGCGAAACTGCCACGATCCATTCAGCGGGAGAAGAAAGGGAGACTTCTCGCGGCGGAGGGACGTTGCCTGGAGAGGTGTCGCAAAGGGGTAGAACGTCGCGCGTGCGGGTTCCTTGTGGAGGGAAGTGAACTCTGGATACTCCCAGAATCGTCGGAAACCATTCATCGGTCCAAAGGTAGTGGCCCGATTTTTCACGCCAAGACGAATTTCACGATGAAGTTGAGTCGACCGAGGGTGGGTATTCACCCCATAGCGACGTTCGAGTCGTCGGCGGTATTGGTCTCGGGCGATGAAGAGTTTGACGACCCTACCGGGAAAAGTTCCGAGGGGCTGGACAAGTGGGGTGCGATTCCGTATTGAATCGAGGGATGGACTCCCCGGACCGTGACGCACGAGATTTGACACCCGAATCGGCATCGCCGACAGACATCGCCCCACTGGGCCGCCCCTTGGAAAAACCTGCCCACGAGCGGACGGGTGCGGAGGATGCGGCGATGGCGGATTGGGAGGCGATGGAAGCGGATCCTGATTTCATTGCGCTCCTCAAAGCGAAGGCGGCATTTGTGGTGCCGGCGACGGCGTTCTTTGTTGTCTACTATTTCGCTCTCCCGATTGGGGTGGGGTGGTTTCCGGGTCTGATGGAGGCGAGGGTCTGGGGTGATGTGAACTTGGCCTACGCGTTCGCGCTCTCGCAGTTCTTCATGGCATGGATTCTGGCCTTTATCTACGTCGGAGTCGCGGCGGGGTGGGATCAACGCGCGGCAGCGGTGATCGCGAAATTTCAAGGACGGGAGGGCAAATGATCGCTCTGGCCGAACCTGTGAGTCAGACCGCGTTGTGGATGTTTCTTGCGTTTGTTGCGGCGACGCTGGTGATCACGTATTTCAGTGCACGAAAATCCGCGGGGGCCAGTGCCTATTTCGCTGCCGGAAGGCGCATTACTGGGTGGCAGAACGGCCTGGCGGTGGCCGGGGATTATATGAGTGCGGCGAGCTTTCTGGGAATTGCCGGGATGATCGCGTTCAACGGATACGACGGGTTTATGTATTCCGTCGGGTTTCTCGTCGCCTACCTGACGGTCCTCTTTATCGTCGCCGAGCCACTGCGCAATGCGGGAAAATACACCATGGCCGACGTGCTGGCGTATCGGCTGAAAGCGCGTCCGGTGCGAGCGGCGGCATCGTTGAGCACGTTGACGGTGTCGATTTTCTACATGATCGCCCAAATGGTCGGCGCGGGCACGCTTGTCCGTCAACTCATACCCGGCGTGAGCTACGAGGTGGCTGTGATCGGCGTCGGCGTGTTGATGGTAGTGTATGTCGTTTTTGGCGGGATGCTGGCGACGACATGGGTGCAGATCATCAAGGCCATCTTGCTGATGACGGGGAGTATCTTCCTGAGCATCCTTGTTTTGAATAAATTCGATTTTGACCTAGGAAAATTCTTCACCTCGCTGACGGCGATCTCCTCAACCGGTGCGAACGGTGAGGCGGTGACGCGGAATTTTCTGACTCCTGGTCTGCTCTTTACGAACCCATGGGATCAGATCTCTCTCGGGATGGCGCTGGTTTTTGGCACGGCGGGGCTGCCGCACATTTTGATTCGTTTCTACACGGTCCCTGATGCCAAGACGGCGAGATCGAGCGTGGTCTGGGCGATGATCATCATCGGGCTTTTCTACATCATGACCACGTTCTTTGGGTTCGGCGCAGCAAGCTTGCTTGGGCCCGACTACATCAAGGCACACGGCGGGACGAACATGGCCGCGCCCGAGCTCGCGCATGCGCTGGGTGGCGAGATGTTCTTTGCGTTCATCAGCGCAGTGGCGTTCGCGACCATCTTGGCGGTGGTCGCCGGTCTGACGATCAGTGCCAGCACGAGCTTCGCGCACGACTTTTTCACCAATGTGATTCATCACGGGCAAGAGCATCGTCCGGGTGAGGAAGTGCGGGTGGCGCGGATCACGGCATTTGTCGTTGGTGCCGCGGCGATTGGGATCGCGATCATCCTCGGGCCGACGGTGAATGTGGCTTTCTTGGTGGGTCTCGCCTTTGCCGTGGCGGCGAGCGCGAATTTGCCGGTGATTATTTTTTCAATCTTCTGGAAGCGATTTACAACCTCTGGAGCCGTTGCTGGTCTGCTAGTCGGACTGGTCTCCAGTATCGTCCTGATCTTGGTGAGTCCGGATTTCATGAAAGAGGCGTGGTTCCCGCTGAAGAATCCGGCGATTGTCAGCATCCCGCTGGGATTTCTCGGGGCTTTTCTGGGAACGTTCCTGACCCGTGAGCCATCTGCAGAAAAGCTCTTCGCCGAGCTGAAAGTCAGAGCGAATACAGGGCTCGGTGCCGAGAAAGCCTCTCCGCATTGACGGGATGATGCGGAGCTTCACGACAAGGATTTTGCCCGGAAGGTTAAATCGCATGAACCAATCATCGCGAGATTGATTTGATTTCATCGGGCGATGCGGCAATAAATAAGTCGAACTGTCATGCGCAAATCCCCGTTCCTGATTCCGGCCCTCCTCCTGACCTCGACCGCTGGTGCCCTTTTTGGTCAGGCGCCGGCCGCTCCGGCGGCTCCCAAGAATCTGATTGGCAACGGGAGCTTTGAGACCGGATTCCGCCGGGAGAACCTATGGGACGGCGTCGATGCCGCCGGGTTTTTGAATGGTGAGCGAGGGGCTTTGCCCGTGTTGACGACGAGCGGGACGATTGCCGAGACGAGCATGCCGATTGGGGTTTCTGTTGCTGATATGAACGGCGACGGGAAGTTGGATATCGTGACGTCCGATGTTTTTGGTTACGTGCGGATCTATTTTAACTCCGGCACAAAAGAAGCCCCCGCCTTCGGAGTTGCGGAGCTCGCCAATTTGTTTCTCTCCAAAGGTTCGATCGAGCTGGGTGGCGATGTGAGCGTGCGGCGTGGCCCGAGGGTCCATGTCAGCAATATCACCCGCTCGGGCAAGAACGATCTCGTGGTCGGGAACTACATCGGCGAGATCTTGTTGATCCCCAATGCCGGCTCGGGAGTGCGTCCAGACTTTCGCCAGCCCCCCGACCTTATGCGCTCCGTTATCCCAACAATGAAGGATGCGAAGTCCAAGTGGGGCAATGTTTTCGCTCCCGCGACGTGGGATTGGAACAAGGACGGGAAGGACGACCTCCTCGTGGGCGAGGGCTCGTATTCGGCGAACAGCATCCACCTCCTGCTCAACGAGGGTTCGGGAGCGAAGCCTGTCTTTTCGGAGAGCAACCGCTCAGTCCTTGCGTATGGAATGGGGCTCGAGCAGTTGACCCCGGCCATCGTGGACTACAATGGCGACGGTCACCCAGACCTCTTGTTCACCGAGCGGACAGGCAAGGTCGCGGTTTACTTGAACTCCGGCAAGCCGTGGAAGCCCGGGGAGACGCTGACATTCGACACGTTTCTGACGATTGGCGGCGCGGCTCCGACCGTGACGGCCAAAGATCCGATGGATGCCGCCAAGTCAACGAACCTTCTCTCGCTCGGGGGCATCGCGACGATTGCGCCTGGCGACTTCAACGGCGACGGGCTTTTTGACCTAGTTTTTGGGAAGAGCAATGGTCGGGTTGCCATGGCATTGAATTCCGGAACCAAAACGGCACCGAAATTTGCGGCACCCGTGGAATTGAAAGGCCAAGTCGGCACACCGCCGATGAATATGCCCTCCGGGTGGGAGGTGAACTTGGGCCTCGAGCGCGGCAATTTCTACGGGACGGTCTCAGTCGTCAAGGGAGCCGACGATCCACAAGCCCAGCCAGTGGATGGGGCGGCCGTCCTGAGGGCCGACTACATGCCGAGCCCGAACGTCGTGATGCCCGTGCCGACGCAATACCTTCCGGGCGCACCGAGTTTCAAGGCCGGAGGGTTGCCGATGTTCGTTGCAAATGACACGAGCCTGCCGGCGAGTTTTTTCAGATTGTCACAGTCCGGGCGTGGGCCATTGAAGACCAAAAAAACCTATACATTTTCGATGAGAGTCAAAGGCGCGAAGGCGACCGATGCGGCCGTAAGGGTCAATTACGTCGGCGAAAAAAAGCTGAGCGATGACAAGATCGTGGATCGCGGAGATCGAAATGCAGTGACCGTTCAGAGAAATGTGGCGAGAGAAGAGAAGGACGAAATCATTACGTTCAATGCTGGGCCACAGTGGTCGGAAGTCAAAAAGGAGTTCACTGTCAAGTTTGACAACAAGGATCTTGTGGACCTTCCGCAGGTGACGAGTTGGCAGACGGTGATCATGTTCAATCTTTCGCCGGGTTCGGGCTTTCTTTACATCGACGACTTGAAGATTCTCGAGAAGCCGTAGAGCGTTTCCAGTCCTCCGTCGGCACGGTTGTTCACCCCCCAATGGCTGTCATCGGGCGGGCAGGGAGGTAGCCCTGATGGAAATCGTGCGCCTCCGGTTTTTTGGCAATGGCTGCCAAGAGAGCGCCGGTCGGGTCGACGCCGGAGCGAAGTTCCTCGCGAAAATCGATCTCCCCGTGGTTTCCCAAGCACGGGCGGAGCTTTCCATCGGAAGTTAGCCGGACTTTATTGCACGTTTCGCAAAACCCTGGCGTGGAGATCGCACCGATGAATCCGAGGATGGCACCGTGCGGGCGAAACTCGAAATACTGCGCGGGTCCGTGGCCTGATCGGTGATCCGGCATCGGAGTCAGCTCTCCGTGGGTCATCAGGCGCGCCTTCAGCTCGACGACGGAGAGGAAGTTCGATTCATCCAAAACGTCGCGACGAGAGAGAGGCATCAGCTCGATGAAGCGGAGAGGAAGGCTTTGAGCCGCCGCAAATTGAATCAACGGCAGATAGCTCTCCTCGTTGATTCCACGCAGGAGCACACAGTTCAACTTTATAGAGTGAAATCCTGCAGCCTTGGCCGCGTGGATGCCTGCGAGAACCGCATCGAGTGAGCCCCCCGTGATTTTCCGGTAGAGGAGTGGATCGAGGGAATCGAGCGAGATATTCATGGAGTCGATGCCTGCCCGGAACAGATCCGCCGCCATGGCCGGGAGGCGTATTCCATTGGTGGAGAGGCCGAGCGACTCGACACCGGGCAATTCTGCAATGCCCCTTGCGATCTCAATGATATCCGGGCGGAGGAGAGGTTCGCCACCCGTGAGACGAAATTTCCGAAATCCCAACCGGATCGAGGCCTCAACGACCCGCACGATCTCATCCGCCATCAGGTGGTCGGGGCGCTGCGACCAGCCTTTGTAGCCCTCCGGCATACAGTAGAGGCACCGCTCGTTGCAGCGGTCGGTTACAGAAATGCGCAAGTAATCGACTTGGCGCCCGAACCCATCGCGCATTTTTGCTGGCGTGGATGTCATGGGAAAACGCTTAGATTGCGACGGGTGCCATGCCAAGGGGAAACGCCATTCGCTCGCTACTTTGGCGGCGCCGGATCTCGGTCATGTTCCGGCTCGCGCTTTTTGAAAAGATAATGGCTGACCAGCCATTCATTCCCATCCCGGTATCCCCAAAGCTCGGCACAGGAGAGAAAGAATATCCGCCAATACGCGCGCCACTTCGCGGAATTCTCGGCGCCGTAGGTTTTCTCCAAGATCGGACGGATCGAAGCCTCGTTGGTATCCATGTTCTGGAGCCAAGCCTCGGAAGTGCGCTGGTAATGGGTCCCGCTCACGCGCCAGTGGTGCTCGATGACAAGATCGTCTTGGAAATAGAGCAAGAGGTCGTCGGACGGCATGGTGCCGCCCTCAAAAAAATACCGCGTAATCCAGTCTGAGGGATCTTTGCCTTCAAAGTGGTAGGCAAATTCGCGGTGGGTAAAAATGTGAACGAACAGCTTTCCGCCCGGACGCAGCCACCGGGAGATCTTCCCGAGAAGAAGCTGGTAGTTCTTCATGTGCTCGAACATTTCGACGGAGACAACGCGGTCGAATGCGGCATCGCCCGCCTCAAAGTCGTTCATATCCGCGGTGACGATGCGAACATTTGAGAGCCCGCGGCGGGCGGCTTCGGATTCGATGTGGAGTTTTTGCGTTGCAGAGTTTGAGACGCCTGTGATCCGCGAGCCCGGATATTGCTCGGCCATCCAGAGCGTGAGGCTGCCCCAGCCGCAGCCGAGTTCCAGAACGTCCTGTCCGCTCGCAAGGCCTGCGCGCGAGCACGTGAGCGCGAGCATCGCCTCCTCGGATTCCGCAAAGGTTGTTTCTTCGCTCGGCCAATAGCCGCTGGAGTATTTCATCCGCGGGCCGAGCACATAGGTGAAAAACTCGGTCGGGACTTCGTAGTGTTGCTCGTTTGCCGCTGCGGTTTTGATGGCAATCGGGCTTGCCTTGAGCTCGGCGACGAACGCTGCCAATGCCTCGGCCTGCGCGATGGCGTCGACATGGGTCTCTTCCCGGATTTTTTTTGCGAGGAGATTGCGAATGCCGATGCGGATCGCGGGATCCGGGATGAGGTCGCGGGACAAAAGGGCGTCGAGTGAGATCATGGATTCGTTTTTTTGGGGAACCAAGGGATGAACGGGCTGGTGCGATTTTGGTAGGCGCGATAGGCATCGCCCCGGGATTTCAACGAGTGGGCCTCGGATGGTGGAATGCCAGTGACGCAAGTAAGGAAGTAAAGCATGAGCAAGGGGCTCACAGCCCCGACCCAGCCCCATGGAGAACCGAGCGCAAAAATAAAGTAGGCCACCCAGACGAGCCACTCGAAAAAGTAGTTCGGATGGCGCGAATACCGCCAGAGCCCGAATTCGCAAACGCGCCCCTTACTCGCCGGGTTTGAACGGAAGATGGCAAGCTGGGTATCGGCTACGGCTTCCCCCCCGATGGCGACCAGCCAGAGGATCAGGCCGACCACCTCGAAAAATCCAACGCCTTCCCCCGGGTTGACGCAGGCCAGAGCGATGGGAATCGAGAGCAAACCGATCAGAACCGCCTGGAGTTGGAAGAAGCCGAAGAACATCAGCCAGGTATTCTTTGGGAACTGGGTGCGCAGGGCTGCGTAACGGGGATCTTCTTCCGGGTGATGCCCCATGACGCGCTTGTAGAGGTGGGTGCCCAAGCGAAGGCTCCACGCACAGACCATGGCGGCGATGAGCGAATTGCGGAGGGCATGGCCGCTGCCGAAAAGTCCGTAGAAAATGGCGACCGGGGCGAACGCATACGACCACCAGATGTCGACGATCCCGGCATTGTTCATCCGTTTTGCAAAGATCCAGACGACGACCATGATCGCCATCGCTAGCAACGTGCCCGAGATAATCAATGGAACGGGGTTCATAGCTTAGGGTAACGAATAGATGGGTGAGGTGAGGCCGGTGTTGTCCGAACGTGAGTAGACAGCTTGGGCGACGGTGATATGCCGCGTGCCAAACGCTGCCTCGCAGTAGCAAAGATAGTAACGCCATTTTCGCACAAAGGCCTCATCGAAGCCGAGAGCGCGGACCTCTTCGACGCGGGAGTCGAAGTTGTCCCGCCAAATCCGGAGCGTCTTTGCGTAGTGAGGTGCCAAGTCATCGTAGTCCAGCAAGTTGAGGTCACCCGAAGCGGCCATTGCCTGGGCGATCCTTGCGTTGCTCATGAGAAGCGATCCGGGAAAAATATGTTTCTGGATGAAGTCCACGCCGTCGCGAAGGATCGGATACTGCCGGTCTGGGCACAGGATGGCTTGGAGGGCGAGGAGACCTTGCGGTTTCAGTAACTCGTGGATCTTCGCAAAATACGTGTCGACATACCGTTCGCCCACGGCCTCGAGCATTTCAATCGACACGATCTTATCAAATCGTCCCCGGAGTGTGCGGTAGTCAGCGAGCAGAATTTCGATCCGGTCGGCGAAGCCGGCTGCGTGAATTCGCTCGGAGGCCTCCGCAAACTGTTCCTCGGAAATCGTCACTGTCGTAATCTTCGATCCATAGTGTCTCGCCGCGTGAAGGCTGAAACCACCCCAGCCACTCCCGATCTCAAGGACCTCATCGGAGGGTTTCAGGCGGAGCTTGCGACAGAGTATGTCGTATTTTCGAACTTGGGCGGCTTCGAGCGAGGTCTCGGGGGAGTCGAAGTAGCCGCAAGAATACGTCATCGTCGGATCGAGCCAAAGTTGGAAGAAATCGTTGCTCAGGTCGTAATGGTCGCGGATGTTCTCCCGGCTCGTGCGCAGGCTATTCGGACGGCGGTTGTGGATGGCGCGATTGACGACGTTGAAGACATTGAAAATCCCTGTGCCCCGCTGACGGTCGGTTTGCAAGGCTTGGGCATCGTCGGAATTCAGGACAAACCACGCGATGACTCGCGTCAGGTCCGGCGAATCCCACTCGCCAGCCACGAAGCTTTCTCCGAACCCGATCGCCCCGAAGAGCACGCATCGGCGGAAGAAAGCACGCTCGACGACGCGAATTTCTGCCTGCAGGCCTTTGTAGAGACCACCGAAGACACGGCGGGTTCCGTCGGGAAGCTCGACCGTGAGCGAGCCATGCCGAAGTTTGGAAAAACTATTGAGAACGAGTTTTTGGAAAAACATCCTTGGAGTCGAGGTGATACGTCCGCCCGACCCGATCGGTCGTGCGGAAGAGAGAACTTGTGCCGGGAGCCGCCACTTGTCCAGAAGGGCCTTTGAATTTTCGGAAGTCCGACACTGTTGGGACGGAGATTCCGGTTTTTACACTTGACGGCAGTCGCCGGCGTTGGATTGATTGCGCCCGCTTTGCCAACGACTGAAAATTTGTGCCAATAGGTTCGCTAGACGGGATATTTCATCATGTTGCGTGGAGTCTTTCTTACCTGATTGTCCTCCTCGGTCTCTCGGCTTACGGGATCCATAGGTATTCGATCATTTTCCTCTTCCTGAAGCATCGCGGTCACCAGCCCGAGGCGAAGGCGGATTTCAAGGATTTGCCGGTGGTGACCGTCCAACTTCCGGTGTTTAACGAGATCTACGTCGTGAAGCGTTTGCTGGAGTCCGTGAGTCGGCTCGACTATCCCCGGGACCGGCTGCAGATCCAAGTGCTCGATGATTCCACCGACGAAACGACCGACATCGCAAGGCTGGAAGTCGAGCGGTTGCGCCAGACTGGGCTCGACATCCAACTTCTGCACCGCGTCAACCGCGAGGGGTTCAAGGCCGGGGCGCTGGCGGCCGGACTGCAAGAGGCCAAGGGCGAGTTCATTTTCATTCTGGATGCGGACTTTGTCCCCGGGCCGGAGCTGCTCATGCAGTGCGTGCATTTTTTCACCGATGAAAGAATCGGCATGGTCCAAGCCAGGTGGGGGCATTTGAATCGCGAACAGTCTCTCCTGACCCGTGTGCAGGCGATGTTCCTTGACGGGCACCTTCTGCTCGAACAGACGGCGAGGAGCCGGAGCGGGCGGTTTTTTAACTTCAACGGAACGGCTGGCATGTGGCGCCGCGCGTGCATTTTGGATTCTGGAGGCTGGCAGCACGACACGCTGACGGAGGACTTGGACCTGAGCTACCGCGCGCAGCTCCGAGGCTGGAAGTTCCACTTCCTGCCGGACGTCGTCGTTCCTGCGGAGCTTCCCGTGGACATGAACGGGTTTAAATCCCAGCAACACCGGTGGACGAAAGGTTCGATCCAGACGTGCATGAAGCTTCTTCCTGCGATCTGGCGGGAGAAGGGGCTGCCGCTCATCATCAAGCTGGAGGCGACAGCCCACTTGACGTCAAATTTCGGATACTTGCTCCTCGTCCTGCTTTGCATTTTGATCCTCCCGCAGAGCCTTGCGAAGCATGGGGGCTCCTTCCAGACGATCTTTATTGATATCCCAATCTTTCTCGCAACAACCGTCTCGATTGTCACCTTTTACGCCGTGGCTCAGCGGCACCTGAATCCGGGACGTTGGGCTCGCGACCTTCTGCTAATGCCGATGCTGCTCGCTCTGGCCATCGGAATGTCTCTCAACAATGCTCGCGGTGTCCTCGAGGCGATTTTCAAGCGGCCATCGGGATTCCTGCGGACCCCAAAATATGGTCAGGGCCGAGTGGGCGAGCGGGTGCGGTCGATCCGATATCTGCCCATTCGATCGCTGCTTCCCGCTGTGGAGATCATCTTCGCTGGTTATTTTGCGTATTGTTTCTGGCACGCGATCGGGGCGGGATCGTGGACATCCGTGCCGTTCCTTTTGTTATTCTTCGTCGGGTTCATGTATGTCGCGGCGAAGTCTCTGGGGTTTTGGATGCGCCAACCTGCAGCCTTGCTCGCCTCGGCCGCCGCTGACGGAACGCGAGGCCTCCAGCCATGAGGCGGCTGGTTACCTTTGCCTGCGTGATTTTCCTCGCTGGATGCGCTGGCGACAAACGTCACCGGGTCTTCATCAGTGCAGCAGATCAGGAGATGGTTGTTCTGCGTGACGGGGAGCTGATTTCCCGCTACCCGGTCTCGACTTCCAAATATGGACTCGGCGACCGCCCGGGGAGCAATGCCACTCCGGTGGGCGCGTTTCAAGTGAAGAAGAAAATCGGGGACGGAGCGCCGTCCGGGGCGGTTTTCAAAGCGAGGAGGCTCACTGGGGAAGTGATCCCGGTCGATGCGCCGGGTCGGGATCCCATCGTGACGCGCATTCTGTGGCTGGACGGTCTGGAGGGAAGAAACCGCCGGGCGTTCCAGCGATTTATCTATATTCACGGGACACCGGAGGAGAGGAATATTGGCCTGCCGGTGAGCTATGGCTGCATACGAATGCGATCCCGCGATGTGATCAGCCTTTACGACACGATTGGCGTTGGTGCGCGGGTGATTATTCTGCCGGGGCCACTGCCCGAGGGGATGAGGATTCCGTCGCCGCCCGCGGTTTTTGATTTCCCGCCACCGCCCGCGAGTCCATAGTTCGCGTCTCATCAACCAACCAATGAAAACCATGGCAAAATCTGAAGAAACATCCCCGGTCAGCAAAGCAACCGTCGCGCGCTCAAAAAACCTCGATCTGGCCCTTCAGCAAATCGAAAAAGATTACGGCAGCGAGGCGATTCGGAGGCTCGGCGACAATTCGGTTTCTCCGGTCGACGTGATCCCGACAGGAAACATCATGATTGATCGGGCATTGGGAGTGGGAGGATTTCCTCGCGGTCGCGTGGTCGAGATCTACGGTCCGGAATCCTCGGGAAAGACGACGCTCACCCTCACGGCGATTGCACAGGCCCAAAAGCGGGGGGGACTCGCGGCCTTCATCGATGTCGAGCATGCGCTCGACCCACAATACGCCCAAAAGCTGGGAGTGAATCTCGACGAGCTGCTCGTCTCGCAACCGAGTTCTGGCGAAGAAGCGCTTCGGATCTGTGAGACGCTTGTGCGCTCGAACGCGCTCGACGTCATCGTCCTCGACTCGGTCGCCGCGCTGGTGACAAAGTCGGAGTTGGAAGGCGAGATCGGCGACGCGGTCGTCGGTGCGCAAGCTCGCCTCATGAGCAACGCCCTCCGGAAGCTCACCGCGTTTATCTCGAAGGCGCAAACGGTCTGCATTTTTACTAACCAGATTCGCGAGAAGATTGGCGTGATGTTCGGCAATCCGGAGACAACTCCTGGCGGCAAGGCGCTGAAATTTTACGCGAGCGTGAGAATCGATATCCGGCGAATCGGGGCGATTAAGAATGGTGACGGAACGGTCACGGGAAATCGCACCCGGGTGAAAGTGGTCAAGAACAAGGTGGCCCCACCGTTCGCGGAAGCGGAATTCGACATCATGTATAACGAGGGAATCTCCAGCACGGGATCGCTCATCGACATTGCGCTTGAGAAAAACATTATTGAGAAGCGTGGGTCTTGGCTCAGCTACAAGGGGAATCAACTCGCTCAAGGTCGCGATGCCGGCAAGGAGGCCTTGAAGGCAGATCCTGCGCTCTACGCCGAGATCGAAGCCGCGGTGCGCGAAGCTCTCGATGCGGCAAAAAAGTAGCGACGGATGACCGAGGAACTCAATCCGGCGTCTCTTGTCATCCGCTCGCTCGGTGAGAGGACGATCTCCTCGCCATTGGAGAAGTTGATGGCGGAGTGCACGCCTGGGCACATGTTTTACAGCGATGACCACCGGGTCCTCGTTGGCCATGAGTTGCCGGATGTTTCTCGCTTGATGTCCGAAGGGAAGGAATTTCCATGCTTCGAGGTCGCTGGGCCACGGAGAAAGATCTTCTTTGACCCGGCTAAGACAAACTGCGCGATCGTGACGTGCGGGGGGCTTTGTCCGGGGTTGAACGACGTGACACGGGCGATTGTGATGCAGGCGCACTACCGTTACGGGGCGAGGCGGATCTATGGGATTCCCTATGGCTTCGAGGGCTTGATCCCAGAGTATGGTCACAAAATCCTCAAGCTGACTCCGGATGTTGTTGATTCCATCCATGAGTTCGGGGGGACGTGGTTGGGGACGTCCCGGGGACCGCAGGATGTCTCTCGCATGGTCGATCGGTTGGAGGAACTCGATGTCAACATCCTCTTTGTCATCGGCGGTGACGGCAGTCAGCGGGGGGCCTTTGCGATTGATGAAGAGGCGCGCAAGCGCGGAAACATGCTGTCCGTCGTGGGGGTGCCGAAGACGATCGACAATGACATGATCTATATGGACAAGAGCTTCGGCTATGAGACAGCGGCGGCAGCGGCTGTTCAGGCTGTTCGGGCGGCTCACACCGAGGCGAGGAGCGCGCGGGGAGGGGTCGGATTGGTGAAGTTGATGGGGCGGCACTCTGGGTTCATTGCCTGTGCAGCGGCGATCGCGAGTGGTGAGGTGAACTGTGTTCTTATTCCGGAAGTTCCCTTCGCGTTGGAGGGGGATCACGGCTTTCTTGAGGTGATGCGCCAGCGGGTGGTCGCGCGCGGCCATGCAGTGATCATTGTGGCAGAGGGCGCCGGTCAAGAACATGTGGGCCCGAGTGGACAGACCGATGCATCAGGAAATGCGCGCCTTGGGGATATCGGGCACTTTCTCAAGGACCGGCTAAACGACCACTTCCGCAAGTGCCAAACCGCGATCACCCTCAAGTATATCGATCCAAGCTACATGATCCGCAGCGTGCCCGCGTCGCCGCAGGACCGGATCTACTGCATGCGCCTCGGCCAAGCGGCGGTCCATGCCGGGATGGCTGGCAAGACCGGGCTTATCGTGGCGAGATGGCACAGTGCCTATGTCCACGTTCCAATCATGGTTACCACATCGGCCCGTCGGATGGTCGACCCGGGAAAAGATATCTGGCTGTCCGTGTTGGAATCGACCGGCCAGCCGGCGAGGTTTTATTAACTTACGCGGGATCGAGGTCGCCGACCGCCTGTTCCCATCGGGCTGTTGCCTTCGCGAGGGCGTCGCCTAGGCCAGCGAGGAGCCGGTTGATTTCAATCGCCCGGGCGGCGTTTTGATAGGTGGCCGGGTCCTCAAGTTCCTCGGTCAGTTTGGCCTGACGGGCTTCGAGGTCACGAATCTCAGCCTCGGCGGCATCGACCTTCTGCTGCTTCGCGCGCTTTTCGCGGGCGATGGCTTGGCGGGCTTCCGACTCCGCCCGTCGCTGGGCACGAACTTCCTTCATGCCGAGCCCGGTGGATGGCCGCTCTTTGGGGGTTGCGTCCTCCGGTTGGAAATTTCCGAGAGAGGCTACTGTTCCTGCGCGAGCACCGAGCGCACGAGATTTTTCGAGGTAGTAGTCGAAGTTCCCCGCGTAGGGAGTGAGATGCCCTGACTGAACATGGATGACCGAAGTTGCAAGCGCGCGAATGAAGTGGATGTCGTGGCTGACAAAGACCAGCGTGCCCTCATACGGCTTCAGCGCGCGGATCAGCGCGTCGATGCTCGGCATGTCGAGGTGGGTGGTTGGCTCGTCGAGCAGGAGCAGGTTGGGCGGGTCGAGCAGGAGCTTAACGAGGGCCAGGCGGCTTTTTTCTCCGCCGCTTAATACGGAAATCGACTTAAAGACATCGTCTCCGCGAAAGAGAAATGCGCCGAGAACGTTTCGGGCCGCTTGTTCCGGAACTGGCTTTGCGATGCTCTGCACTTCCGCCAAGACCGTTCGCTTAAGATCCAAGGCATCGGTGCGATGTTGGGCGAAATACCCGATCGTGACATTGTGCCCCGGCGTGCGCTCCCCGGCGTCGAGTGGAAGGTTGCCAGCAAGAATTTTGAGAAGGGTGGATTTTCCAGCACCGTTTGGGCCGACCAGCACGATCCGCTGCTCCCTCTCGACGCGAACATGAAGATTATCGTAAACCACGTGCTCGCCATAAGACTGGCGCACCCCCTCCAGACTCATCACACGCTGACCGCTTCGAATCGGCTGGGGAAACTTGAAATGGACGGTCGGCTCGTCGGATTCTGGTGCCTCGATCCGTTCCATTCGTGCCAATTGTTTAACCCGGTCCTGTGCCTGAGCGGCCTTGCTGGCCTTTGCGCGAAAGCGTGCGATGAACTGCTCGAGGTGTTCGATCTCACGCTGCTGATTTCTGTAGGCCGCGAGGTGTTGTTCCTCGCGGGCTTTTTTCTGTTCGAGGCAGGCGTCGAAATTTCCGTGGTAGCGAAAGAGTTTTCGGTGCCGAATTTCCACAATCGCCTCGCAAACGGTGTTCAGAAATTCACGGTCGTGAGAAATGGTCAGGATGGCGCCCGGGTAGTTGACGAGTTGGTTTTGGAACCATCCCAATGTCTCAAGATCGAGATGGTTCGTCGGTTCATCAAGAAGCAGGAGATCAGGTTCCTCGACGAGCAGTCGGGCGAGGTGGGCGCGCATGATCCATCCGCCGCTCAGCGTCTGCACGGGGCGGTCGAAATCACTCTCGCGGAAAGCAAGCCCGGATAAAACCCTCTTTGCCTTCGCGGTGGCCGCACCATCTGCATCGGCACCGGCCGCCAAGTCGATCACGGTCCCCTCGGCGACAGCGGCCGTCTCTTGCGGAAGATACCCCGACCTCACCCCACGCTGGAGGCTGATGACGCCCTCGTCGGGCTCGTCCTGACGGAGGAGGAGCGAGAACAAAGTGGATTTGCCGGCACCGTTCGGACCGATGAGGCCGATCCGGTCGCCCGCGTTGACCTGCAAAGAGGCATCCTCAAAGAGGACTCTCCCGCCGAATGACTTTGTTGCTTTGGAGATCGTGAGCATGGAAAAAGTGCGACAGATTGGGGCGGACAGGCCTCAACGGCAAGCCTCGATCGTTCGAAGTTTGCTTAGGCCGCCGTGAAGAGAAGCATCTGCTCCTTGTTCACGTCTTCCTCCCCGCGACGGCTCCGTTCGACGCGGCGGATGTAGTAGTCGAGGACCTGATCTGGGATTCCAGAGATCCTCGCCTTCGAAAATTCTTCGACCGCTTTGTCCCACTGGCGCTCACGATAATGGAGAACGCCGGTCCAGAAGTGATTCCGGCTCCGCTCGCGCTCGGGTGAGAGGCCATGCTTCGGGGCAAGGACTTCATAGAGTTCGGTGCGTCGCCGTTGACCGGCGGATTTAATGACTTCGATCGGTCGCACCTCCAGGGTTTCCGAGGCCGGCTCGTAGGTATCCGGCCCAATGAGGATTCGGGAGCCATAGGTCCCGCAGGCCGAGCAGAGGCGACGAGCAAATTCCACCGCAGGACCTGCGACACTGAAGCTTCCCAGGCGGGCTCCGCCATAGGCTGCGGCAATCATTTCCCCTGAGTTAATACCCATCCGAAAGTCGAGCCGCCTCTGCCAAGTGGCGTCGCATTCCTTATTGAGGTCATCGAGTCGCGATGCCAGATCGAGAGCGGCCCGGCAGGCCTTGGCCGCATGTTTTTCGTCGGAGATCGGAGCACCAAAAACCACACGGATACTCTCGCCGCCGCATTCATCAAGATACCCGCCGACCTCGACTAGATAGTCCGAGGCCGTGCGCAGGTAGAGGTTCGTCATCGAGGCGTAATTCTCCGGCGTGAGAAGCTCCATCAGCTCCGGATGATTATTGACCGTGACGACAAGAACGGTTCCCTCTTGGAGGGTTCCGGGAAAATCCAGAGGCGTCTCGGAGTTGACGAGCTGGCTGAAGGCCGAGCGGGAGAGTCGCTGGCCGAAGAGACGTTCCATCACCTTCTTTCGTGATCCACTGTCCGTCCGACCATATGCCAAACCGATGCAGAGGCTCGTCAGAACAGCGAACGCGGAGGGGAATGGGGAGAAGAAGACATTGTAGAGAGCGAGAATCATCGATCCTGTGAGGAGGAGGATCACGGTGCCGAGCGCGACGATGGTTTTTAGGACGGGGCGGGTGATGTCTACCGTCGTCCATGCGGAAGCAAACGCGAGGAGGACGATCAACGCCACGTGTGTGCCCTGAGAAATGATGAAGGGCTTCTTCAGTTTGTAGGCCTGAAGCAGAACGAGATCCGGGGTATTGGCGAGCCAACCGGTCGCGAAAAGCACAAGGACGACAACGGTGGAAATCGTCCCAATTAAAATAGCGGCTCTCAGATATCTCATGCGGCGGAGGTCAAACTTTCCAAGAGAGTTGTAGTTTGGCGGTCCGGTTGCAAGCCGCGACTTGATAGAACGAATGGGAAACCCCGATTGGTCGACGGCGTGATCCCCTGCGAAAATAACAAAAGTCCCTCCATAGATGTCCCGCGCAAACTCCCCACCTCACTTCGCGGGCTTGGGGGCCGTGAGCTTTTTCTCGAGGGCATCGAGTCGCTCGGAGACCCGCGTGCCGGTCTGCAGGTTTCCTCTTGCCGCTGCAATCTGCGTGCGGATGGCGGCAGGATTTGCGGGCGGGACTGCTGAGGCCAGGGCGGTCTCAATCGGTTCGATCAAAGCCCAATCGGCCATGTATTTCTCAACGAGTGGACGGTAGCCGAGAACCAAGGGATCTTTCGTGCGAGAGGCGAGGAGCGCTTTGAACAGGCCGGCCGCATCTGAGAAACTTCCCGCCGCCTCCCAGTCCCAGACACCGAAGATCAAAAGGGCAAAGGCTTCGTTGCGACCGGTGTAAAGATTGCGGATCGAGGCCGGTATCGGCTTGGCCTGCACGACGACGCGGCTTGTCTCCAGAAAGAAGTTTGCGAGTTGCTGATCTTCGGGTGCCGACGAGAAGAGACCTGCATCCATAACGGTGCGCAGTTTGGCCAACGCATCGTCTTTGTCTCCGGTGAGCAAGGCCGCGACGGCGGCGTTGAACAGTGCCCAGTTTTTCTCTGGCTGCGGGACACCTTTCTCTTTGGCGAGTCTGGTGAATTCCGCCTTCGCGCCCTCAAAGTCTCCTTCTCCGATCATGGTGACCCCGGCTTGGAGTTGCGACTGAGCGTCGGCGGCACTCATCACCTGAACCGTTTCGGTCGTCCTCTTCGGGAAGAGCGTGTCGCGATTAAGAAAAACAACGACGGCGATGGCCAGGATGACCAGCAAGATGCTCATCGAGAGAATGGCCGTCCACTTCCGTGTCTCGGCCGTCTCGAGAACGACACGCTCTTTCGGTTGGTGGGGCTTGCGGATTCGCTCGAGAAGTTTGTCGTGAGCATACGTCAAATGCCCGGTCAGTTCTTCGTAGGATTGATACCGATCGTCCGGCGACTTGGCCATCATCCGGTTGATGACATAAGCGGTCTCGCTCGAGACATCGGGGGCAAATGCCTGTAGGCTCACCGGCTGGCTCTTCAGTTGTTTGAGGGCGACCATCGATGCCGTCTCGGCCTCATAGGGAGGGCGTCCAGCCAGGGCATGGAAAATCGTCCCGCCCAAGCTGTAGATGTCGCTGCGGAAGTCCTCGGGCAGGTTGTCGAGCTTCTCCGGCGCGATGTAGTAGGGCGTCCCCCAAATCTCACCTTTGGATTGCGCGCCCTCGTCCATAACGATGGCAAGACCGAAATCCACGAGTTTTGCGGTATGGGGGTCTGCAAAAAGTATGTTCCCCGGTTTGATGTCGCGGTGGATCAATCCAACATCCAGCGCGGCTTCCAACCCCCTGGCGATCTGGATCGCGACCTCGAGCATCTGAATTTCCGCCACTCTGCGCTGAACCGTCATCAAATGGTCGAGCGATCCCTTCTCGACGAGTTCCATCGCGAGATAAAATTGGCCGTGGTCCTGCCCGAAATCGAAGACCTTGACGACGTGCGGGTGATTGATCGTCGCGGTCATCCGCGCCTCGTCCGCGAGTTTTTCCTGCTCCTCGGCATTCGCGCTGATTTCCTTTTTCAGGATCTTCAGGGCGACGTAGCGGTTCAGGGTCGAGTCGATGGCTTTGAAGACCGAGCCCATGCCTCCCTCGCCGAGCAGGGCCAAAATCGTAAAGTTATTGAACTGCTTCCGCGCCCGCATCGGTTCGCCGCAGCTCGGGCAATTGATCTCGGTGAACGGAAAGATCTGCGAGACGTCCATCCACTTCTCGCAGGCCGGGCAAGCTTCGAGCACCCTTTGGTCGGGCTCTGTTGCGGCTTCGGCGTTTGGTTCCATCGGTTTGGGGTGGATGTGAAGATTCCTTTCGCCCAGAGGGCATCGTCGGATATCAATGGAGAATGACAAGTGATTACAGCATTTGGTTGTGCGCCGCAATCTCTAAGCCTTGATGAAACATCCCGTGAGCGAATTGCCTATTGATCTGACGACGGCAGGACGGCGGCTGGACGTTTTTCTTTCCGCCCAGATCCCCGACCTCTCCCGGTCGCGCCTCCAAGCCTTGGTGCGCGCGGGCGACATCCTCTTGAATGGGCTTGTCGCCAGACCCTCCCAGGTCCTGCGCGATGGAGACCTGGTGCGGGTGAGCATCCCGGATGAGCCGGTTCCGTCTGGGATTTTGGCCGAGGAGATTTCCCTGTCGATCCTTCACGAGGACGAGGATCTGATCGTGCTCAACAAGCCAGCGGGATTGGTTGTCCATCCCGGCGCCGGCAATGCGACGGGGACGATTGTCAACGCGCTCATGCACCATTGTGGCGGACTCTCGCTCATCGGGGGCGTCGAGCGGCCGGGCATCGTTCACCGCCTCGACAAGGAGACCAGCGGGTGCCTCCTGATTGCAAAAACGGATGCCGCGCACGGGGCGCTCTGTCGTCAATTCGAGAATCGGACGGTCGAAAAAACATACCTTGCCGTCGTCGATGGCTGCCCGCGAATGCCTCACGGAGAAATCTCGGCCGCCATATCTCGTCATCAGGTCCATCGTCAGAAAATGGCGGTATCCGACCGCGGACGCGAGGCGACGACCTATTTTCGTGTGATTGCGTCCGAGGGCTCACAATCGCTTGTCGAGTGCCGTCCGCGCACGGGCCGGACCCACCAGATCCGCGTGCATCTCAAGCATCTCGGGCACCCGGTTGTCGGGGATCCTCTCTACGGGCGGCGTGGCACTCATGCCCGCCACTTTCTCCACGCGTGGAGGATTTTATTCGAGCACCCGATCACCGGCAAGCGGGTCTCCTTCTCCGCCCCGCTGCCCGCAGATTTCCCGGGATGGACGCACTCTGCCGCCTTGGAAAAACCGGTTACTCTCCGCCCCCGGCCAAATGTTCGCGAAAAGCGTCCTCGAGGCGGAGCGGATCAAGAACCTTAATGACGCGCCCCCTCACGCCGATGAGGCCTGAGGATTTCAGCTTGGCGAGTGTGCGGGACAGCGTCTCCTGACGGGTGCCCAGCTCGCTGGAGAGCATTGTTTTTGTCATCCCGATCGCCACCTCGGCAGGCTCATGGCCGAGCGGTTTCGGGCATCGCCGGAGGATCCAGTTCATGAGGCGCGTCTCGGCATCCTTGAGGGTGATGTTCTCGAGCGAAGAGATCAGCCCGCGAATGTGCTGGCTCATCGATGCGAGGATCCTCAGCCCAATATCCGCCCGCTGTTTGAGAATCTGGAGGAACTCCCACTTGGGCACCAAGATGACCTCGCTCTCCCCGACCGAGCGCGCATCGGTGAGGTATCCCGTCTCGCTGACGATGCAATTCTCCGCGAACGACTCGCAGGGGCGAAAGAGGTGGATGACCTGCTCGCGGCCGTCCGCAGCCACGCGGTGGACGTTGATCATCCCCCGGCGGACAATGTAAAACCCATGCGCAGGCTCACGCTGGCGGAATAAATACTCGCCACGAGAAAAGCTCTTCAACACCGCGAAATGGGCGATCTCCGTCAGGTCGTCATCGGGCAACCCGGCGAAAACCGGAGTTCGACGGAGGGAAAAAACGACAGCGGCATTGCGGAGGACTTCGTGGGCATCTGACATCTGGGCGAAGTATGGCCGATGGAAGGCCAAAAGATCAAGCCAGCGAAAATTTGTTTCGCCAAACGGTCGGTCCTTCCCGCAGCAAGATCAGCCGGGGAGGAGCGCGAGCAGGTCGTCGTGCGGGCGGGCGATGACGTCGGCAGCGATGAGCTTGCCAAGGTCGCCAACGGCTTCGGAACCCGCATCGATGGCGGCTTTGACGGCGGCGACATCGCCCTTGATGATAATCGTGACATATGCGGCACCGATTTTTTCTTTGCCGACGAGTTCGACATTGGCGGCTTTGAGCATTGCGTCGGTAGCGTGGAGAATGGCGGCGAGGCCTTGAGTTTCGAGGATTCCGATGGCTTGTGGTTTCATGGTGCGGAGGTTTTTTGTGTGGTCTGTTGGGAGGAAATATTCGCGGCCCCCGTAGAGCGGGTTGATCGAATTCTGGCCGCTGAGGACGGAGGGGAGAGCTTCTGGTGGTTGGTCGAGAATCGACGAGGAGACGGCACGTGAGCCGAGGAATTTTGCTCTGATGCAGGCGGCCTCCATCGCGGCACGGACCGACCCGGAATCCCCGGAAAATCGAGAGAGGATGACCTCAGTGCCGATCGGTTCGAGGCCGAGCAGGACGACATCGGCCGCTTTGAGGGCCGCATCGCAGGCGAGCGCGGTCACGCTCAAAAAGGGTGTCTCCAGCAAGCCCAGACTCGGACGGCTTGCGATCATGGAACCCGCTTATTGATCCGTGCGAGCATGGCCGCGACATCCGGCTTGTTCGCCTGGCAGTCCGCAGCCGCCGCCTCGAATCCGCACTCGGAGAGCAGGCAGGCGAGCTTGGCAGAGATTTTGTTGAAGTGTTCCATCTCGACCGGACTCATCGGCTGACGGGCGCGGCCCATGTCAAACCCCCGGTGGTTGACTCCCTCGCGAAATCCTTCCGGAAAATTCCCCGCAGCGAACATCGTCTCGATGAGCTCGAGCATCTTGAACTGGATGCGCCGGGCCTCTTCCAGGTCGCCTTTGAGGAATGACTGGTAGAGCTTCATGACGGCCTCGGGAGCCACCCCGCTGGTGGCGATCGTGCCGCCGTCCCCGCCCATGAGGAGGGTCGGCAGGAGGATTTCTTCACATCCGATGAGGCAAGAAAAGTCCGGCCGCGCCGGCTTGATTTTTGCCAACGTGTTCATGAACCGCGGCATGTCGCGACTGCTGTCCTTGATGCCAACAATGCGCGGGCAGTCGGAGGCCAGTCGGCGCACGACTTCGACGCTGATCTCATTCGAGAACTGCGGGATGTTATAGAGGATGATGTCGATGGGGGTCTGTTTGGCAATTTCGCGAAAGTAGTGCTCGATGCTTTCTTGGGAGACCTTGAAGTAATACGGCCCCGTGACCGAAACCGCCTCGCAGCCAAGATCTGCGCAGATCTTCGCCATTTTCAGCACTTGCTCGATGTTGGCCTCTGCGGCTCCCGCAAGGATTGGCACCCGCCCCCTTGTTTCCCCAGCGATAATCTCGACGATGCGTTTGCGCTCTTCAAAGCTAAGTCGGATGAATTCACCGGAACTGCCATTGGGATAGAGACCCGTGACGCCCCGCTCGATGACCCAATTGATATACCGGCGGAGTTCCGCCTCATTGATCGAGTGGTCATCCCGAAAGGGAGTGATGTTCGGGGTGAAGATGCCTTGGATTTTCATTTGGGAGATGGGTCTGAGATAGTCGTTTGGGGCCTCGGGTGCGAGAAGAACATTGGTGGCTTTCTCGGGTCCTACTTGGATGACGCCAAGGAATCATAGATCGGTTGGCATTTTGCGAGGGTTGGAATGAGGTAGGCGCCGAGGCATCCTGCGAGCATCGGAAAGAACAATGGCAAACACCCGGTCATCTCGAGGCAAATGACGATTCCTGTCAGGGGCGCCCGAATCGTTGCGGTGAAAAGCGCGGCCATGCCTGCGACCGCGAAGGCGACCGGGGGGACTGGTGCCTCTGGCGAGATGGCGGCGTGAAATTCCCCGAAGCCCAAGCCGAGCAAAGCTCCGAGCGCGATGATGGGAGCAAACAGCCCTCCGGGAGTGCCAGCGCTGTAAGATAGCGGGCCGAGCAAGAAACGAAGGACGGTGATTCCAAGAAAAAACGTCGTCCCGCCATTGAGGATCGACTGGGTTAAGTCATCGCCCCCGCTGACTGCGTCGGGCTGAGCCCACCCGACGGTTGCGACCAGGGCACCGATCGCCCCGGCACGCAGGGGGACGGGAATTTGTCGCCATCGATTCGCAGCGGTGGAGAGACCGAGCAGTAGTTTGTTGTAAACGATTCCGACGCCGCCGATCAGCAGGCCAAAAATCAGGAACCACCCGATCGAGGAGGCTGGAATTACGGGGACTTCAGAAACCTGAAAATCCTGCGACATGTGAAAGATCGCGCGTTGGACGAATGTCGCGCTCACCGTGGCCGTGGCGGCGAGCACAAATGCGAGAGGCGTCACGCGGCGCTGGACCTCCTCCAGGATGAAAATCGTTCCGCCCACAGGCGCATTGAAGGCGGTGGAGAGTCCGGCCCCGGCTCCAGCCGTCATGAGGATCTTCCACGCGTTTGGAACGGAGGGAAATGCGCGGCCGACTTTCTCCCCGATCACGGCACCCATCTGGACGAGCGGGCCCTCGCGTCCGAGGACGAGCCCTGAGGAAAGGGCGAGGATTCCGCCAAAGAACTTCACGGGAAGAACGCCGCGGTGGCGTGGTTCCTCGTTTCCCCGGAGGATCCGCTCGACATAGGGAACGCCGCTGCCGCCAGCCGTCGGCGCGAATCGCTCGACCATCCATGCCGCCAAGGACGCAGCAACCGTGCCGATCAAAAAGACTGCCAACCACGCCAGTGCCGGCTGGGTTTTTCCGAGCCCCGCCAAAAGCCATTGATGGAATTCGAGACCATGCTGAAGGGAGACAAGGAAGGCCACTCCCAGCAAGCCGGTCGCGGCCCCGACAACCGAGGCACCGCAGACGAGGATCAAGATCGACTTTGCCGGAAAATCTTCGGGTTCGAACGTCACATCCTCGCGACGGGGATTCATGCCGGCTGGCACCATGGAAGGCTACAACGAAGCGGGAGAGCCCGGCCCGGCGCCGGCGGCTGCAGCTTGGATGTTGCGAAGGATCGGGTTGAACTCTCCGCCCCAGACGCCGAGCATTTTTGTCGAGTCTTCAAACCCGGCATCGCCGGCATCGGTTACCCGGGAGACACGGACGGATAGCCGGAAGTCGTTAGTTCCCGGGATCGGGTCCATGACCAACGTGGCACGCATCGTCAGCGGCGTATCATAGCTTCCCCACATGATTTTGCCGAAGGCTCCGGCCGGTTTGTCAAAAGAGATCGAATCGGGGTAATTGGCCGGTCCGATCGAATATCCCGCGCTGGCAAAAGCCGACTGGGCCGCTGCGACAATGACGTTCACGTTTGTGTTCGAGACCGTCACCGCGCCAAGTCCGCCCGACTTCGACACGGGCGACGTCAGACAGCCGGCTAGGAGGATTGGAAGGGCGAGACACGCGAAAAATTTCATCCCGCGATCATGCGTGAAGCAGGCTTTCTTGCAAGGCCGAGATTAAGAAACGGTCAAGATGGTTCGGACGGTGGCAGCGATTTGCCCGAAGACGGAGGCGGCGGCACTTTGCGGGTGGGATCCGACGGCGGGGCGTCCCGTGTCGCCAGATTCACGGACGAGGGGTTCGATCGGGACCTCGCCGAGAAGCGGGACTTTGAGGCGCAATGCCTCGCGGGCACCGCCTCCCGAGCCGAAGATGTCGTAGCGCTTTCCATCGCCCGGGCAGAGGAAGTAGCTCATGTTCTCCACGATGCCGAGCACGGGAACGTTTGTCTTTGCAAACATCAAGATCGCCTTGCGCGCATCGATTAATGCGACTTCCTGAGGCGTCGTCACAATCACCGCTCCGCTGAGGGCGACCGTCTGCACGATCGTGAGCTGGATGTCGCCGGTGCCCGGAGGGAGGTCAAGAATCAAGAAATCCAGCTCGCCCCATGCCACCTGCCGCAGGAATTGCTGGGTGTAACGGGTGACCATCGGACCGCGGAGGACAGCCGGCGATCCGTCGTCGAGAAGGAAGCCCATCGACATGAGAGAAACCCCGTATCGCTGGATCGGAATGATCCGGTTTTCCTCATCAGCTGTCGGACGCTCGCTGCCGCCAAACATGAGGGCGATGCTCGGGCCGTAAATGTCGCAGTCGCAGAGCCCGACCCGCGATCCGGACTGAGCGAGCGCGAGGGCGAGATTCGCCGCGACCGTGGATTTGCCAACACCACCTTTTCCGCTCGCCACCGCGATGACATGGCGGACTCCGGCGATCCGGGCCGGGCCGGCATCACTTGTCGGCGCGGCGGGTGCCTGAATATCGACTTTTACATTCACCGACGTGACGCCCGCGAGCGCGCCGACGACCTTGGCCGCGTCATCACGAATCTGGGCGGCCGTTTTTGTTTCGTTGGTCGCGAGCACGATCTGGATCTCGACGCGGGATCCGTCGATCTGGACGTCGCGCACGAGTCCGAATGAAACGATGTCGCGGGAGAACCCCGGGTATTTGACTGAGGCGAGGGCTTGGCGGACGGAATCCTGATGAACTTCTGGCATAGGGTCTCTTACGCCGACCGAGCATCTTTGGACAAGCTCGTCATCGGATTTTCTCTCAAAAGATTTTCCGGAGGTGGCTCGGGAGGATGCCGATTTGCTCGCGATACTTTGCGACGGTTCGCCTCGCAACCGCAAGTCCCTGATCGGTCAACTGCCGGACGATATCCTGATCGCTCAACGGGTGGCGTGGGTTCTCGTCTTTCACCAAATTCGTGATCGCTTGGCGGACGCTCTCGTTGCTGACCGATTTGCCGTCGGTATTGGTATACCCATGGGTGAAAAAGTACTTTATCTCGAAAATCCCCTGCGGCGTCGCCATGTATTTTCCCCCTGCGGCGCGGCTGACTGTTGTCTCGTGAACCCCCACCGCATCCGCCACCTGCCGCATGGTCATTGGCTTGAGGCCCGAGGCCCCGCTCACAAAAAATTCCCGCTGCCGTGCGACGATCTCCCTCGCGATATTGAGGATCGTCTGCTGCCTCTGCTGGATGCTTTTGATAAAAAACCGGCCGCCTTTGATTTTCTCGCGCAGGTATTCGCGCACCTCCCGCGAGGTCGAGGACGCCATGTCTTTGTAGGAATCCGCGATCCGGAGCTGCGGGATCTCCTCGCTGTTGAGCCGGACGCTGAATTCATCCCCGTCCCGCTCGACGGTGACCTCTGGCGTGATCACCTGATCTGGCTCAGAGGAAAAGGCGCGTCCGGGCCGGGGGTCTAGTTCCGCAATTCGTTCCGATGCCTGTTGAACCTCGGAGACCGGGACATCAAGTGCCTTGGCAATCTCCACGAGCTTCTTGCGTCCGAGCGCGTCCAAATGGTGCTCGACGATGCGCGCCTCGATCGAGTCCGCCCGCCCGCTCCGACTCAGCTGGATGAGAAGTGATTCCCGGAGGTTCCGGGCCGCGATGCCGGGAGGGTCGAACTCGCGAACCTTTTCCAATATGCGATCCACTTCGAGCGCCTCCGAATCGGTCGCCCACGCGATGTCCTCGGACTCCGCTTGAAGGTAGCCCTGCTCGTCGAGGTTGCCGATGATCTCTGCCGCGATGCGGGATTCATCCTTTGGCCACGAGGAAGTGAGGAGCTGATGGAGCAAATGCTCCTGCAGGGAAACCGGCCGGAGCTGCGAGTCAAAAAAATGCTCCCGCTTTTCCAGTGCTTCTCGCGACCACGGCTCGGCGACACTGCGCTGCGCGAAATACTCGCTCCATTCGGTCTCCAAAAGACTTCTCTCCTCCTCGCGGGGCGTTTCTGGGACGTCCTCGTTGGGCATCTCTTCGAGGGCCGGGTTTTCCCGGAGTTCCTGCTCGACCAGTTGGCGGAGCTCGGTCAGGGGAGCTTGGAGGACGTGGAGGCTCTGCTGCATCTGGGGTGACAGCGCCTGCTGCAGCCCCAACCCCGCGACTTGTTCCATCCCTGCCATGACGGAGAAAGTCAGGCACGATTGCTGCTTGCGCAAGCAATTATCGCGCCATCTTTTTATCTCGTTCAAAGAATATTCTTGGGCAGAGATCCGCCGCAGGCTTTACTCTCCGGCGCATGAGCGAGGAGGAAGCCTACATTGTCCTGAATATGGTGCCGAAGCTCGGCCCGGTCCGCGTTCGCAACCTGCTCGCACAGTTCGGCTCGCCGGTGGCTGTCTTGCGGGCCTCGGCATCCGAATTGCAGCGCGTGGAGGGGGTTGGCCCCGAGGTGGCTTCGTCGATCCGGGACTGGGAGAAGCGGGTCGATCTGGCGGGAGAAATGCGACTTGTGGCGGAGTTTGGAGCGAGGGTGTCCACGATTGGATCGCCTGACTATCCGTCCCTTTTGCGCGACATTCATGATCCACCGACCGTGCTTTACATCTGGGGCACGCTTGAGGCGAGGGACCGGCACTCGATCGGGGTGGTGGGAACTCGGAAGCCGACGCACTATGCGGCCGAGTGTGCGAAGAAGATTTCCTATCAACTTGCCTATGCTGGGATCACGGTCGTGAGCGGTCTGGCGCGAGGGGTCGACACGGCAGCGCACCAGGGGGCGCTGGCGGCCAAAGGACGGACGATTGCCGTCATTGGCAGCGGATTGATGGCGATTTACCCGCCCGAGAATATCCCGCTGGCCGAGCGAATCGCGGCCTCGGGAGCGGTGGTGAGCGAGTTCCCGATGCGGACGACAGCCGACCGCCAGACCTTCCCGATGCGCAACCGGATCATCAGCGGGGCCTCGTTCGGCCTTCTCGTGGTCGAGGCCGGTGGGAGGAGCGGGGCCTTGATCAGCGCGAACCAAGCGGCGGATCAGGGGAGGGCTATCTACGCGGTGCCCGGGCGCATTGACCAGCCAAATGCTATTGGCTCCAACCGACTCATCCAACAGGGGGCGAAACTCATCACGGGTGCGGGCGATATCCTGGACGACATGGGGTTGCTCTTCGCCGAGGCTCCCGAGTTGGCTCCGCAAGCAGCCCCGGATCTTGCGGGGGAGGAGGGGGTCGTTTATGCAGCGATTGGGGACGAGGAAACTTTGATCGACGAGATTGTGTCGAGATGCGGGTTGCCAACGCCCGTTGTGTCTTCTACGTTGCTCGCCCTTGAAATGAAAAAACTGGTCCGCCGGCTCGCTGGCTCCCGTTTTGTAAAAACCCGTTGATCTCCACCATGTCGAAAGCCCTTGTTATTGCCGAAAAGCCCAGTGTTGCCGCCGATTTGGCCAAGGTCCTCGGCAAGGTGCCCAAGAAAGATGATTACTTCGAGAACGAGGAATACATCGTCACATCGGCCGTCGGCCATCTGGTCGAACTCTGCCTTCCCGGCGAGATGGACAAAAAGCGGGGCAAATGGAGCTTCGCGAATCTCCCGATCGTTCCAGACCATTTTGACCTCAAGCCGATCGAGAAGACCCAGACGCGGTTCAACCTCATCAAGCGCCTGCTCAAACGAGCCGAGGTGACCGAAGTCATCAATGCCTGCGACGCTGGCCGCGAAGGCGAACTGATCTTTTATTACCTCATGAAGCTGGCGGGCAACAAAAAGCCGACCCGCCGGCTGTGGCTCCAGAGCATGACTCCCGAGGCGATCCGCACGGGCTTCGAGGGCCTGCGCAGCGAGCGCGACATGGTCCCGCTCTCCGAGGCGGCCGTCTGCCGCAGCGAGAGTGACTGGCTGGTCGGGATCAACGGCACGCGGGCGATGACGGCATTCAACTCGAAGGGTGGGGGATTCCAGCTCACGCCGGTCGGTCGTGTTCAGACGCCGACTCTGGCGATTCTGGCCGAGCGGGAGGAAAAAATCCGCGCGTTTAAGCCGCGCCCGTATTTCGAAGTTTTTGGAGATTTCGGCGTGGCTTCGGGATCTTATCGTGGCCGGTGGTTTGACGAAACTTTCAAAAAAGGCGGGGATGAGGACGGTCGGGCCGAGAGGATCTGGGATCGCGCCGTAGCGGATGCCATTGTCGCCAAATGTGAGGGAAAGTCAGGCACGGTCACCGAAGAGAAAAAGCCAACATCCCAGATTGCGCCGCAGCTTTACGATCTGACAACGCTCCAGCGCGAGGCGAATTCGAGGTTTGGGCTCAGCGCGAAGCGGACGTTGCAGATCGCTCAAGCCCTCTACGAGCGCCACAAGGTCCTGACCTACCCGCGAACCGATTCCCGCTACCTGCCGGAGGATAATGTCGGCAATGTCAAAGCCGCCCTCACGAAACTCGACGCACCCGACCTGCTCGCTCACGGACGCACGGCACTCACGGCCGGATGGGTGCGGCCGAACAAGCGGATTTTTAACAACGCGAAAGTCACTGATCACCACGCGATCATCCCGACCGGGGTTTCGACGCAGAACCTTGAGGAGTTCGAACTCAAGGTCTACGACATGGTCGCCCGGAGATTCGTGGCCGCCTTTTTTCCTGCAGCGCAATTTGAGGTCACGACCCGGATCACGCGGGTCATGGAAGAAGCCTTCAAGACCGATGGAAAAATCATCACTGACCCGGGTTGGCTCGCGGTCTACGGAAAATCTGCGGCCGGTGTCGATGAAGAAACCGTCTGCCCGATCCAGCTCGGTGAGACGGCGAAGACCGAGGCCATTGAGATCAAGGAAAACGAAACCAAGCCGCCGCCTCGCTACACCGAGGCAACGCTCCTCTCGGCAATGGAAGGAGCTGGCAAGCTTGTCGATGACGAGGAACTCCGCGAGGCCATGTCCCAGCGGGGCCTTGGCACTCCGGCCACCCGCGCGCAGATTATCGAAGGCCTGATCCTTGATGGCTACCTGATTCGTCAGGCCCGCGATATCATTGTTACTTCGAAAGGCCTCTCGCTGATCACCCTTCTCCGTGGTCTGGGCGTGCCGGCCCTCACTTCTCCCGAGATGACGGGTGAGTGGGAGCACAAGCTCAAACGCATGGAGCGGGGAGAAATGCCGCGTCCGGAATTCATGCAGGAGATCCGCGCATTCACGACGGATATCGTTGAAAAGGCGAAGAATTTCACGGGGGATACCGTCGAAGGAAATTTTGAACCCATCGCGGCGAAGTGTCCGAAGTGCTCGCATGTCGGATTCGTAGAATCCTTCAAGGCGTTCGAGTGCGGGGCAAAATGTGGTGCGATCATCTGGAAGAATATGGCCGGCCGACAGTTCGAGCGTGAAGAGGTGCAAGCCCTTCTGGAGAATGGAAAAGTGGGACCGCTGGAAGGCTTTCGAAGCAAGCTGGGACGTCCGTTTGCGGCGCTCGTGAAGCTGGATCCGGAGTTCAAACAATCGTTCGACTTCGGGGATTCCGACTCGAGTGAGGCGATTGATTTTTCGGCTTTGCCGTCGATCGGTGTCTGTCCAGCCTGCAAGACGGGGACCATCCACGACACCGGCCCGGCATGGCAGTGCAGCAACACGCCGGCCTGCAAATTCCGGATGGGGAAATCGCTCTGCCAAAAAGAAGTGCCGCGCGAGCAGATCGTCAAACTCATCGAGACCGGGAAGACCGATCTCATTCCGCGATTCATCTCGAAGAAGGGCCGCCCGTTCTCGGCGTTTCTTAAAATCGAGGGGGGAAAAGTCGGGTTTGAATTTGAGGCGCGCAAGACAGCCGTGCGAAAGAAGCCGGGCGTATCGGCTGCCGCAACGCCGAAAGCGGCGTGAATTCTCCCGCTCAGCTCGTTTTCCTGATCGTCCTGGCTGCCGTCGCCGGGGTTTTCGCCCGTCGTGCGATCATCTCTTCGCTGGCCGATCCTGGGCGGTTTCCCGCCACACGATGGGCTTGGCCGGAGGGGGTTTTTGTTGGTGCCCTCGTGACATTTTTCCTTTGGATGGCCGTCGCGTCGGTCGCCCGAGGACCTGTCGCTGTCGATCTCAAAACCGTGCTCACGAGCCTCGCCCTTTACGGAGCGATCTGCATTTTGCTCATCGGTTTTCTCGTCTCACGCGGGCTGAATCCCGTTGAGGCCTTCGGGCTCCGATGGCGTTCATGGAAAACGGAATGGCTGTGTATTCCCTGTGCCCTAGCCATCGCCTTCCCGTTTATCTACCTCGCGCAGGGTCTTTCCTACATGGTCTCGGGTCCGGAGACGAACCCGCAGCCGATTGTGACTTTCCTCGTCGAGAATTCCGGGTGGCAGGCTCGTCTCGCCGTCGCTCTGGTCGCCATCGTTGCCGCTCCAGTGACTGAGGAATTGATTTTTCGCGGGTGTCTCTACGGCCTCACGAGGCAGTTCGCGGGCCGATGGGCGGGAATATTTTTCTCATCCGTCGTCTTCGCCTTGATTCACGGCCACCTCGCTTCGCTGCCGGGACTTCTCGTTTTGTCCGTCGCTTTGACGCTTGTCTATGAGCGCACCGGTTCGCTCTGGGCGTCGATCGGATTGCATGCTCTGTTCAATGGACTAACCGTGGTCGCGGCAATTCTCTGGCCGAATCTGGTTCCATGAAGCCGAACCGCGAAGACGAATTGCTCGCGCGGTTGGTATCCGGCCTGCCGACCGGTGACGACCTTGTGATCGGACCGGGCGACGACTGTGCGGTCGTGAAACCCTTCGGAGCAAAAGATTTCCTTCTGCTGAAAACCGACTGCGTCGCGGAGGGGGTCCATTTTCTCCGCTCTCACGATCCAGCTCGCGTCGGATGGAAGGCACTCTGTCGCCCCCTCAGCGATATTGCAGCGATGGGCGGCACGCCGGGGCAGGCGCTCGTGACAATTTTTTCTCCGCCCGACATCCCTCAAAGATATTGGGAAAAATTCTACCGAGGTCTCGCAAAAGCCGCCCGACGCTTCCACGTCGGGATTGCCGGAGGCGAGATCTCCCGGCAGCCCAGCGGGATCTCTGTCGCGGTGGCGCTGACGGGATCCGTCCCGAAGTCTCGCGTCATTTTGAGATCTGGTGGACGTCCGAGCGACTTGGTTTTTGTCACCGGGAAACTCGGGGGTTCGATGCGCGGGCATCATCTGGACTTCATCCCCCGCTTGGAGGAAGGACGCTGGCTCGCCGAGCACGCTCGACCTCATGCGATGATGGATCTGAGCGACGGGCTCGGGAGCGACCTCCCCCGCTTGGCCCGTGCCAGCGGTTGTGGATTTGAGATCGATCTGGATGCTTTGCCGAGAAATCGTGGCGTTGACATCACCGGAGCGATCACTGAGGGCGAGGATTACGAACTCCTTTTCGCTGTGTCGCCGAGGACGGCCGGTCGTTTGTCTGATCTCTGGAGAAGCCAGTTCCCAAATGTCCCACTCTCCCAGATCGGCAGGCTGACGAAAAAAGTCTCCTGTCCTCCAGATTGGCCCGGTGGGTGGGATCATTTTTCCGTTGTCAGACTGCCCGCGGGAAGCGAGCCTCGCAACGCTGGCAGGGCGACCGAGCCCCAGCGTGGATCATGATCCGGATTAACTACCATCCGCCGGGAACTCCGCCTGCGACTCTCCTTCCGAGGAAAGGTGCGACGGCTTCGTCGATCAGCCTCATTCAATACGATGCCGAGTCGATCCTCGAGGCGGATTTCGATTCGCTCGAGGAATTGATCGCCAAGTTGGACCCGGAAAAAGTCAACTGGATCAATATCGACGGGCTCGCGAACCTCGAACTCCTGCGCAAGCTCGGGGAGCATTTTAAAATCCATCCGCTCGCCTTGGAAGATGTTCTCAATACTTCTCAGAGGCCGAAGGTGGAACATTTTCCAAGCCATTTTTTCATCGTCAGCGAGATGATTTATTTCGATGACGCGAGCGATCTCGCGATCGAACAGCTCAGCATGTTTCTTGGGGATTCATTTCTCATCACGCTTCAGGAAGAATGCGGACACGATGTCTTTGAGAGCGTCCGGTCTCGCCTCCGGGCTGGCCGCGGGTATTCGCGGAAAATGAAAGCCGACTATCTCGCCTATGCGTTGCTCGACGCGATGGTGGATCATTTTTTTCCCGTGCTCGAATCGCTCGGAGATTCGATTGAAGAGATCGAGGAGGAATTGCTCGACAAGCCAGCGCGCTCCTCGCTCCGCAAGCTCTACGAGGCAAAGCGTCTGCTCCTTCAGCTTCGCCGGGCTGCGTGGCCGCAACGAGAGATTTTTAATTCTCTCATTCGCGACGATTCCGGGATCGTTAGTCACGACACTCAAGTCTTCCTTCGCGACTGCTACGACCACACGACGCAGATCATCGATATGATCGAGAGCTACCGCGACCTTACGGCAGGCTTGATGGATCTCTACCTTTCCAGCCTGAGCTTTCGCACGAACGAGATCATGCGGGTTCTGACGATTGTCTCCGTGATCTTCATTCCGCTGACATTCTTGGCCGGGGTTTACGGGATGAATTTTGACACGGAGTTGAAGTGGAACATGCCCGAGCTCCACTGGCCTTTCGGGTATGCCTACTTTTGGTTCGTTTGCTTCTGCATCGTCATCGGAATGCTCGTTTTCTTTAAGCGTAAAAAATGGCTCTGAAGTCGGTTCTTATCCTCACGGCGGGATTTGGAGAGGGGCACAATGCCGCCGCGAGGAATCTTGCGGGGGCATTGCGTTTGCGAAATCCCACCGCGCGGGTTGAGGTGCATGACATCTTCCACGAGGCCTACGGCTGGATCAACCGGCTCGTTCGTGATGCCTACCTCGCCGCGATCAATCACACGCCAGCACTCTGGAAGATTGTTTTCGGGATTCTCGATAGCACATCAGTCGTGGGCGGCGGGATCGGAATTTTTGGACGGGCGGCCCGGCACCTCGATTCCCTGATCCGCGAGCTGGAGCCGGATGTTATTGTGTCGACGTATCCCGGCTACGGACACCTTCTCGACCACCTCGGGCGGATCGGAAGGATCCACTCGGCGAAAATCGCGACGGTTGTTACAGATTCCCTCTCAATCAACTCCGCATGGTATCGCCCTCACACAGATTGCCTGCTGGTTGCAAACGAAGCGACGGCGGACGTCATCGCAGCGGCTGGAGTTGAGCGGGGGAAAATCCGTGTCACGGGATTTCCTGTTCCCTCAGTTTTTGATGAGCCATCGGACCGAAACGATTCCCCCCCTTGGCAGGTCCTATACATGGTGAATTCGTCGCACCACTTGGCGCCGGATATCGTTCGGGCAATTTTGGGTGTTCCAAATATCGGTCTCACTGTTACTGCGGGCCGCGACGAGAAGCTGGCGGGTCAAATCCGGGAGCTCTCGGAAAAAAACGGTGTGCCGGTATCCGTTTACGGATGGACCCAGGAAATTCCAGAGCTTATCCGCCGAAGCCACCTCCTCATCAGCAAGGCCGGTGGTGCAACCGTTCAGGAGGCGCTGGCCGCGCGGACGCCGATGATCATTACTCAGATCGTGCCTGGCCAAGAAGAGGGCAATGCCCGCTTGCTCATCGAGGGAGGTGCCGGCGAATTTGCCGGTTCGGCGGAGGCGATCTCGGAAGCGATCCGGCACACATTTGGAGAGACGGCCGCCCTTTGGCGTCGACGTCGGGATGCCACGGCTCTCCTAGCCCAGCCACGGGCGTCGGAACGCGCGGCGGAGTGCATCGAGGGTTTGGCCGAATAAACCTTGGATCCGGGTTTTGCTTCTCCGCCTGAGGAGCGGGTTGATATTGTGCCAACTTACTGGCACAGTGGCGCATATATCGTCAAAAACGAGTCACAATGGCGCTAATGGAGGCTTATTGAAAGGTGCTAGGATATTTTATAAACATTTATTGAAGAACAATATATGTATATTCCAAAGAGATTGGACCGACAAATGCTAAGAACTGACAGACTTTTAAAATTATGGCAAAAATCCTAGGAATCGATCTTGGCACAACAAACTCTTGCATGGCCGTCATGGAGGGCGGCGAGCCTGTTGTTTTGGAAAACTCGGAGGGAGCTCGCACGACGCCGTCGGTGGTGGCTTTCGCTAAGTCGGGAGAACGCATCGTTGGCCAAGCCGCCAAGCGGCAAGCGATCACAAACCCGGCCAATACCATTTTTTCCGTGAAGCGTTTCATGGGCCGGAAGTTTGATGAGATTCGTGACGAGGAACACCGGGTTCCTTACAAAATCGTCAAAGCGGCTAACGGCGATGCTCACATTCAGGTCGAAGTCGATGGCAAGCCGAAGACTTTTTCGCCGCCGGAAATCTCCGCAATGATCCTCGCCAAGCTGAAGGCGGATGCCGAAGCGAAGCTGGGTGAAAAAATCACCGAGGCTGTCATCACGGTCCCTGCTTACTTCAACGACTCCCAGCGGAATGCCACCAAAGACGCCGGCAAAATCGCGGGCCTCGACGTCAAGCGCATCATCAACGAACCGACCGCGGCGTCGCTTGCATACGGGCTGGATAAGAAGTCCGATGAAAAAATTGCTGTCTATGACTTGGGCGGCGGCACATTCGATATCTCCGCGCTGGAAATCGGTGACGGGGTCTTTGAAGTGCGCGCCACCAATGGCGATACCCACCTCGGTGGTGATGATTGGGACAATCGCTTGATGGACTGGATCATCGGCGATTTCAAGGCCGAGACGGGCATCGATCTTTCGAAGCAGCCAGATGCCGTGCAGCGGATCAAGGAAGAAGCAGAAAAGGCGAAGATCGCGCTCTCCTCGACCCAAGAATACGATATCAATCTCCCATTCGTCACGGCGGATGCGACCGGACCGAAGCACATCCAGAAGAAGCTGACGCGCTCGAAGCTCGAGCAACTCACCGACGATCTTTTTGAGCGCACGATCAAGCCTGTTAAAGACTGCTTGGCCGATGCGAAGTGGTCGAAGAGCGATGTGAACGAGTTGGTTCTCGTCGGCGGCATGACTCGCATGCCGAAAGTTGTTGAGACCGCTCGCGAAATGATCGGCAAGGAGCCACACAAAGGCGTGAATCCTGACGAAGTCGTCGCGATCGGTGCTGGCATTCAGGGCGGCGTCCTCAAAGGCGACGTGAAGGATGTTCTTCTCCTTGACGTGACGCCCCTCACACTGGCCATCGAAACGGCAGGCGGAATTGCCACGCCGATGATTCCTCGGAACACCACGATCCCGACCAAGAAGTCGAATACGTTTTCCACCTACAGCGACAACCAGCCTGGGGTGGAAATCAAGGTCCTCCAAGGCGAGCGCCCGCTGAGCCGGGACAATAAAAACCTCGGCACGTTCCATCTCGACGGCATCCCAGCCGCACCGCGTGGAGTTCCTCAGATCGAGGTGACCTTCGATATCGATGCCAACGGAATCCTCAACGTTTCCGCTAAGGATCTCGGCACTGGAAAAGAACAAAAGATTTCCATCACCGGTTCGAGCGGACTCAACAAGGACGAAGTCGAGCGGATGCAGAAAGAGGCCGAAGCTCACGCCGAGGAGGACCGCAAGGCCAAGGAAGGCATTGAGATTCGGAACAACGCAGACAGCCTGGCTTACCAGAGTGAGAAGCAGATTAAGGAACTCGGTGAGAAGCTGGACGCGGGATCGAAGAAGTCTGTCGAAGACGCCATCGAGAAGGTCCGTGAGGCCCTCAAGGGCAACGACACCGAGGCGATCAAGACCAGCTACGACGAGCTCCAAGCGAAGTTCCAAGAAGTCAGCGCCGAGCTCTACAAGCAGGCTGCCGCCGCTCAGGCCGGACCGGCAGCCGGTGCGGGTCCGCAGGCGGAACCTGCCAGCGGCGGAGCGCCGAAGAAGGATGCGGATGTCGTCGATGCCGAGTTCGAGATGGTCGACGAGGACAAGAAGAAATCTTAAGCAACTTTAACAAATCGCGCCGGCTTCCCGAAAGGTTTGCCGGTGTCTGTTAAAAACCAAACCAAACCAACCAAGGAGAAAAAGCCACTATGGCCAACGTAAACATCAAACCTCTCGGAGATCGCGTGCTCGTGCAGGCGCTCGAAGAAAAGGAAGTTAAAAAGGGCGGGATCATTATTCCCGACACCGCCAAAGAAAAACCACAAGAAGGGCAAGTAGTCGCTCTCGGCACCGGCAAGCGTGACGACGACGGCAAGCTCATCGATTTCACCGTCAAGAAAGGCGATAAGGTTCTTATCTCCAAATACGGCGGAACCGAAGTCAAAGTCGACGGGGAGACCTACCTCATCATGCGCGAGGACGACATCCTCGGCATCATCGGCTAAGACAGCCATTAACCATCAACAAAACATCCAATAACTAAATAACATGGCAGCTAAACAACTCCTATTTGACGAAGCAGCCCGCCAGGGATTGCTCCGCGGTGTTGAGAAACTGGCGAAAGCCGTCAAGGCGACCCTCGGGCCGTCCGGACGCAACGTCATTCTCGACAAGAAATTCGGCAGTCCGACCATCACGAAAGATGGTGTGACCGTCGCCAAAGAAATCGAACTCGAAGATCCCTACGAGAACATGGGCGCTCAGCTCGTTCGCGAAGTGGCCAGCAAGACCAGCGACATCGCTGGAGACGGCACCACGACGGCGACCGTTCTCGCCGAAGCGATCTATCGCGAAGGCCTCAAGAACGTCACCGCAGGTGCGAACCCAACGAGCCTCCAACGTGGCATCACGAAAGCCGTGGCCGCCATCACCGATGAGATCGCCCGGATCTCGAAGAAGGTGAAGGACAGCTCGGAGATCGCTCAGGTCGCAACTGTCTCCGCCAACTGGGACAGCACGATCGGCCAGATCATCGCTGATGCGATGGACAAGGTCGGCAAAGACGGAACGATCACTGTGGAAGAAGCGAAGAGCATCGAAACGACGCTCGACGTCGTGGAAGGCATGCAGTTCGACAAAGGCTATCTCTCGCCTTACTTCGTAACGAATGCCGAGAGCCTCGAAGTCTCCTTCGACAACGCTTACATCCTCATCCACGAGAAGAAGATCAGCTCCCTCAAGGACCTGCTTCCTCTGCTCGAGAAGATCGCCAAGAGCGGCAAGCCATTCCTGATCATCGCGGAAGACGTCGAAGGCGAAGCGCTCGCGACTCTCGTGGTGAACAAGCTCCGTGGCACACTCCAAGTCGCAGCCGTCAAGGCTCCTGGCTTCGGTGACCGCCGCAAGGCCATGCTCGAAGACATCGCTGTCCTCACCGGTGGCAAGCTCCTCAGCGAAGACCTCGGCATCAAACTCGAAAACGTCGGACTCGAAGACCTCGGCCGCGCCAAGCGCGTCACCGTGGACAAAGAGAACACCACGATCATCGAAGGCGAAGGAAAAGGTGCGGACATCCAAGGCCGCGTCAGCCAAATCCGCCGCCAAATCGAAGAGACCACCAGCGATTATGATCGTGAGAAGCTCCAAGAGCGCCTCGCGAAGCTCGCCGGCGGTGTTGCCGTCATCAATGTTGGTGCCGCGACCGAGACCGAGATGAAGGAAAAGAAAGCCCGCGTCGAAGACGCCCTCCACGCGACCCGTGCGGCCGTTGAAGAAGGGATCGTCCCCGGCGGCGGAGTCGCCCTCATCCGCGCTCAAAAGGTTCTCGATGCGCTCACCCTCACCGGTGACGAAGAGATCGGCATGCAAATCGTTCGCCGTGCGATCGAGCAACCTCTCCGCACTCTGGCCGACAACGCCGGACAAGAAGGTGCTCTCATCGTGCAAGAAGTGAAGAAGCGCAAAGGCGCCGAAGGCTACAACGTGGCCACCGGCGAGTATGAGGACCTCATCAAGGCCGGTGTCGTTGACCCCGCCAAGGTGACCCGCAGCGCTCTCCAAAACGCCGCTTCCATCAGCGGACTCCTCCTCACCACGGAAGCTCTCATCACAGAGATTCCTGAGAAGGAAAAAGCTCCTGCCATGCCTCCGGGCGGCGGGGGAATGGGCGGAATGGACTACTAAGAGTCCGCTTCGAACAAAAACTCAAAACCGGAAAGCCGGGGTCGCAAGGCCCCGGCTTTTCTGCGTTTGAGAATCGGGTCCCTACTCGCCAAGTGCCTGCGCGACACGCTCGCAGACGATTTTCACCGTCTTCACCCGCGCATACCACTTGAAATTCCCTGGAATGACCGACCACGGATTCTCTGGCGTGTTGGTTTTCTCAAACATGTCCTCGGCGGCCTCGTTATGCTCGTCCCAGTGGCGGCGGTTCCGCCAGTCCTCATCGCTGATTTTCCAGTGCTTATACGGATCGGCTTCACGACGTTTGAACCTTGCCAGCTGCTCGTCCTTCGTGATGTGGAGGTAGATCTTGATGATGATCGCGCCGTCGTCCGAGAGCTGGCGTTCGAACTCCACAATCTCTCGGGAGGCCCGCTTCCAAGCCTCCTCGGTGCAAAATCCTTCCACCCGCTCGACAAGAAGCCGTCCATACCATGAGCGATCAAAGACCGTGAGCTGGCCGTAGGCGGGCAGCTTGTTCCAAAACCGCCACATGTAGTGGTGCTGGTTCTCCTCGGGCGTCGGCTTGATGATCGAGTAGACCCGGACCAAGCGAGGGTCGAGGCGCTCGACCACGCGTTTGATTGCTCCGCCCTTGCCGGCCGCGTCCGGACCTTCCATCACAAGAATCACGGCATGCTTTTTTTCGCGAAGCCGAAGCTGCATGTTCAGGAGCTGAAGCTGGTATTGCTTGAGCTGCTTCTTGTAGTCGTCCTGATCGAGGGATTTGGACTGGTCGAGATCGTCAAGGCGGATGCGCTCTTTTGGCATGGGGATGGTTTGGGCTAGGGCACGGATTAGCGGTATTCTCCAGAAAGGAAAAGCGTAGAAAGAAAAAAAGACGCGACGTGCAGGAACCTACGTCACCTGCATGGGAACGAGACCCGCTCTGGTGCCTTTTTCCCACACGAGTCCCCAGTCCCGCATTGCCAAAATGATCGCGCCGAGTGCCTCGCCCTTCTTCGTCAGCCGATACGCGAGGTGCCTCCCTCCCGAGGTGGCCGGAACTTGCGTGACCACCCGATGCTCCAGGAGCCGACTCAAGCGCTCGCTCAAAATATTCGTCGGAATGCCCTCAGGTGACGCTAAGAAATCCTTGAACCGCGAGCGACCCAGGAGCAGATCTCGAATCACCAGCAGTGTCCAGCGATCACCAAAAATCTCGAGCGCACACGAGATGGGACATGGAGAGCGTCGCTGAGGGATTTGGGAAGGGGAGGCAGATGGCTTTGGCATGCGGGTCAAGATAATAGAAAAAACACTTGCATACAACAAGTAAAACGCTTTCAATATGCAAGTATGACAACAGAATTATCCATGCCCCGCCTCGCGCCACCGGGAGCGGGCCTCCCGAGAATCGAGCGCTTTTTTGCTAATCTCATGATTCATGCAAAAGCCCGCCGCGCGTCTACTGCTCAAGTCGCAGCGACGTTCGAACAGGAATTGGAGGAGATCCTCGGCCTCGTGAAATCCCGGCCGTCCGATGTCCTTGGCCAGCGCGTTCTCATCCGTCGCCTTCCGGGACTGGAGGACAGCAGTCGGTATTGGTCAGCACTCATGACGCTCGATCACCTGCGGATCGTGAACCACCAAGTCGGTGGCGTGATCGCGAGCCTGTGCGAGGGCCGCGTGCCTCCGGAGAAGGTGGGCACGGCAGATGTCAAGCCGAGCGAGAACGTCGGCTGGTCTGTCATGGCAGACTTTGAGCGGACATCCCGCGAGTTTGCCGATGTAGTGAAGATCCAAAAATCTTTGAAGTCGCCAGTGTCCTACCCGCACCCATGGTTCGGCCCGCTCGACGCAGCGGGATGGCATTTCATGGTGGCGTTCCACATGGGGCTCCACCGAAAGCAGATCCTTCGGATTTTTGAAGGGATGTGATGGGCGGGCCATGGCAGACGTTTGCGTGGGCGGCTGCCACGATCTTCATGATCTCGCTCGATGCGACTGTGGTGGTCGCGGCATTTCCCGCATTGATGGAATCGTTTCCCGGAGTCTCAGCTCCGGTCATTTCTTGGGCGATCAACGGCTATAGCATCATCTTCGCAGCCCTGTTGGTTCCCTTCGGACGAATGGTTGATCGCGTGGGAGCCCGACGATCGTTTCTCATCGGGCTGGTCGGCTTCACGGGAGGATCGGCAGCGTCTGCTTTGGCTCCGAGCGCAGAGTGGCTCACGGCTGCCCGCGTTCTGCAAGCCATCGGGGCGGCGCTGGCGTCGCCGGCAACGCTGGCTCTGATTCTCGGAGCCTTTCCAGCCAGGGAGAGATCTCGCGTCGCCGGACTCTGGAGCGCCGTCGGGGCGCTGGCCGCCGCTCTCGGTCCGCTTATCGGGTCTGTTCTGATCGACCTCTTTTCGTGGCGATCTATATTTCTGATCAATCTGCCGATCGGTTTGGTTGTGTTGGGAAGCGGATGGAAGGATGGGCATGGCGCGGTGCCACCGCTTGCCCGGGTCCGATTCGATCCGCTCGGCACCTTGCTCCTTGTCGCCGGAGTGTCGGCTCTGGCTGGGGGGCTTTCGAACGCGGGTGGGCACGACAGCACGTTGGCTCTTGTGTCCATCGCATCCGGAATGATTCTCCTCATATTCTTTGCATTCTGGGCGCGCCGCCGACCGGATGCCGCCGTGGATTTCGAGCTCTTCGCGAGCCCCGAGTATCGCTGGGCGAGCGCGGCGATGTTTATGCTCGGGGTGGCTTTTGGGATGATGTTCCTGACGTTTTATCTCTTTTTCCGTGGGGTCTGGCTCTATCCCCAGTCGCTGGCTGGTTTGGCGGCCACACCGGGCCCGCTTACGGCCACGCTCGTGGCGGTTGCTGTCTCAAAACAGTTGGCCCATCGCGGGGCAGGACGATTGATCGGGGTTGGTGCCGCTCTCTTCGTTGCCAGCAACCTTTGGCTCGCGCTGATGATTCGGATTCGACCGGATTATGTGGGAACATGGTTGCCTGGCCAGATTCTCGGAGGGGTCGCCATCGGGATCATGTTGCCCTCACTGACTGGAAAGGCGATCTCTGCCCTCTCGCCACATCAGTGGGGCGTCGGGGGCGCTGTGACGAACGCGCTGAGGCAGCTCGGGAGCGCGCTGGGCGTCGCGGCGGCTGTTGCATTGGTCGGGGAGGCCATGCTTGAGGTCGGGCCATTTCGCCTTGTCTACTGGTCCCTTGCGGCGGTCGGAGCGGTCATCGCACTTCTCTCGATTCCTCTCTGGAACCGAAGGCCTGGGGTCCAAGACTTTCAGGCGTCGCTTTGAACCGAGCGGAGCTCGACCTCGCCGATCTCGAGATCGAGGGCCCGCTCGGCAGTCCGAAGGAAGCCCTCGGTCGAATCCGTCAAGGCGACCTGAAGCCGCCCGAGGTGGTCGCTGCCGGCAGCGATGTCTCGCTCGGCAAGGAGATCGCGCACGGCCAGTGCGCAGTTCTGGGCGGAGTCGACGAGTTGCACGTCAGGCCCGGCGGCCCTCGCCATGGCGTCGCGGAGCAGCGGGTAATGTGTGCAACCCAGCACCAACGTATCGATGCCGCGGCCGAGGAGTGGGTCGAGGTATCTCGCCAAAACCTGGTCGGTAATGGAATCGTCGAAGAGGCCCTCTTCGATTAGCGGGACCAAGAGAGGACATGCTTCGCTGAAGACTTCGACATCCGGGGCGAGTGAGCGGATTGCGTGTTCGTAAGCCCCGCTGGCGATCGTCGCGCGGGTGCCAATGACACCCACCCGACGCTTCTTGCTTGCTGCCACGGCGGCGCGGGCACCGGGCTCCACAACACCTTGCACGGGCACTTTGAAGAGGTCTTGCATTCTCGGAACGGCCAGCGCGGAGGCGGTGTTGCAGGCAACCACAATCATTTTTGCGCGCTCGGCGAGGAGGAGTCCCCCAATCTCGATACTATACCGCTCGACCGTCCGGCGGCTCTTTCCTCCATAGGGGACCCGCGCGGTGTCTCCAATGTAGAAAATCGTTTCGCCGGGGAGAATCTCTTGGAGCGCGGCGACGACTGTGAGCCCGCCGATGCCTGAGTCGAAGACGCCGATCGGATCGCTGGCTGAGACGAGGTGAGGCTGGGATTCTGGCATGTTGCTAGTTCGAGGACGGGACGGAGATGGCATCGACGGCCCTTGCGACCGAGGAGTCGCTCGCAGTCTGAGAGCCAACAGGCTTCGGGGCATCGGGTTGCTTCTTCAACACAGGGGCGGATGTCGCATCCGTCGCTCCGATGACGGCCGAGGGGCGGAAATATTGCATTTGGCCGGAGACGGCCATCTGGTAGCGATTCACTCCCTCGAGGATTGCACGGGCGAAGGCATCGCGAAAGAAACTCTGGGAGATCTGCCGGGCATCGACCGGATGGTTCATAAAGCCGCCCTCCAAGAGCACCCCGGGGATGGTGATATCGCGGATAACGAGAAACCTCGCGCGCTTGATTCCACGGTCGAAAAGGCGCATGTGACGAAGCATCGAGGAATGCATCGCGGTCGCCAGGGCAATGTTCTCCGCATCACGGTCATGGCCCGGATACTGCCGGAGGTCGCTGAAGCTCAGATTTTCCTCGTCCATCGAAGGGACGCCTCGCGGAGCGAGGGCGTAGGTCTCGATCCCTGTGCCGCCGATGGTTTTGCTCTTGTTAAAATGGACGCTCACGAAAATGGCATTCGGGTATTTGTTGGCGAGCGCCGGACGTTTCTCAAGCGGGATGAAGACATCCGTCCCGCGTGTGAGACGAACATTGTAGCCGTTCTCTTGGAGAAGCTTCTTCGCTCGGAGGACCACATCGAGCGCCGCCTCTTTCTCGACGCCCAGAGGGCCTTTCGCTCCGGAGTCATGGCCACCGTGCCCGGCATCAAGAATCACGGTTCGGACAGCGGTGGCATTCGCAATCTTCCCCGGACGCATCACTGGCTCGATGATCTTCGTCACATCCATCGCGGAGATTAAAAGCTTCCCGTTTTTCGAGACGATCGGAAAACACAGAACATATTTGACGTTGTTGATAAAAACCTCGCGTCCGGCACTTCGCCCTTTGATCGTTCGCTGCTGGCCAGTGAGCGTAAACTCGTTGCCCTCGATCACCGGGGCATTGAGCCGGTAGAACGTCGCGACATCCTGAATCGGCACGTAGCGACGACCTTCGTGCAGGGTCACGGTCCACTGCGCGGAGAGCGACGTGATGCTGACGACGAGACTGAGAAGAGCGACGAGTGTGCGCACTGTTGGCGAAAGTGCTGGCGGGACCTGCCGCGCGCAAGTTTTTTTGACCGCATCGGACGCAAAAATCAAGGAGCTCACCGAAAAAGCAACGATCTTATTGCGAGGAGTGAGGAATGTTCAGTCTGTGCACAGATCGTGACTTTTCAGTTCGCCCTCCAGGTCCGATACAGTATTGCTCCGAAGAGACTGCCTTTTGAACCCGCCATTCTGATTAAACAGGCTGAAATCTCACCGCATTCATTGCGGTCTGGAATCTCTGTTTTCCTCCGGTCCGCAGTAATTTCTCTATAATTTCAGAATTCTTGAAGTTCTTTTGGGGTAGGACAGCTGTTGACCGACCAAAGTTGACACCTTTCCCGTATGTTCTTGAGGAATCCAGATTGGGAAATGCCCATTTCCATAGAGATTCAGCTTATCAGAATGACGAGAGAATCGTTACGATCCTCAAAATATGATCGGTTGTGCTTTCCTTTTCACACTTTTCCGTCAACCCTCATAAAAACAGGGCAAACGTTGGGTGTTTGCAACAATGGTCACTGTGACCTTTGCCGAAGCCGATGACGCTACCATTTCTCAAACCAAAAATCGCAATCTGCCACTGCACAACCGGGAAAAGTGCTGTGATTGATGAATTCCCCTCTTGGATCGGAGGTCGGGAAGCTCATTTTGCAGTTGATGAATCGGACCATGCACTTTGCGAGTTCTCTCAAGAGCGCGGCGCGATTCGGTTGAAAGCTTTCAACAGCGGGTTCATTCTGAATGGGGAAAAGAAATCTGATTTGCAGGTTCTTCTGGACACAGACTACCTGATGTTAATTGAGGAGCACCTTATCCTGTTTTCGTTTACAAGAGATCCTAAGAAGTGGCTGCTTTCGAGAAATCGTGATGCTTGGCGTATTGTGGCACCAAACTCGCAAGTTCTCGCTGGGCCATCACCTCTGCGGGACTTAGCGTCCGCATCGGTTGCGGCGACCGCTACAACACCTCAGGCAATTCTTAGTCAGACAAACAGCACCACTGGATTGTATCTCTCCCAAGTCGCTCATGCACTCGGTTTCCAACTTTTGCAACCGGAACGAGCACCAGTTCCTGCCGAAGTTCCCATCCCATTGGCTCCGAAGCTTGCTCCGTCCAATGGACACCATGAGCCAGAAATCAACGCCGATTCCGGACATTTCACCTGCCCGGCGTGCTGGTTGAGATTTGACCGGGGGGAAGTGATGCACATCGCAACGCACTCCACGCTGCGCGGTGATCCGATTCTTGGCGAGGAAGCGATGACACGTTTTTCTGCAACTCGGTTTAATGATCGTGGGCAGGCTATCGATGCGATGGGGATCCCAGGCACGGACATGGCCTGCCCGCATTGCCGCCGCAAACTGCCTCCAAGCTTCCTAGATTTGAAGCAACACATCATTTCTTTGGTTGGAGCACCGTCATCTGGTAAGTCCTATTTTCTTAGTGTTGTTGTAAAAGTTCTTCAGACCACTCTCTTTAAGACTTTCGGAGTCGCCTTTTTCGATGGGGACCCTTCTGAGAATATTCAGCTCACCGAGATGAAGAACAAGCTGTTCTCTGCGGCAACCGCAGCGGAAGCGAAGTTGGCAAAGACAGCGCTCGAAGGGGATATGTATCTTGAGGTGCCACGGATGGGTCGCAAGGTTAGAATGCCTAAGCCTTTCGTTTTTAATCTTTCCCACAAAGATCGACCAGACCAAGCCGTTTCAGCCGTTTTCTACGATAATGCCGGTGAGCATTTCGAACCTAATCAGAACAGCATCGAGTCCCCAGGAGCGCAACATGTTGCAGCTGCGTCCGGGATCATTTTTTTGTTTGATCCCACTTACAACCTGGAGTTTCGCAAGCGCCTTGCGGGCCACCATGACCCGCAGATAAAAGATCAACGATTTGATCAGCAGGACACGATTCTTGCCGAAATGAATGTGCGGGTAAAGACGCTGAAGGCTATAGATTTCCGGGAGAAGATCTCGACGCCGCTCGCGCTGGTTGTCGGGAAATGCGATGTTTGGCAAAACTTGCTTGGCCCTGATGCTTTTCTGGATCCCCTTGGGGAGGGAGTTCTCAACCTTTCTGCCGTGACGAGGAATTCCCAAGTGCTGAGGGATCTTCTGATGGAGGTGGCCCCCTCCATCGTCGCTAATGCAGAGACGGTCTCCAGCAAGGTGATGTATTTTCCGGTAAGTGCTTTCGGATGTTCGCCAGAGCTTGTCGGAACCGATTCAAACGGGCGTCCGAGCTTCAGTCCCGACCCGAATAAAATATCCCCAATCCTTGTTGAGGTTCCTATACTATGGTTGGTCTCAAATATTGAGCCGGACATGGTCCCATCGAGCTGAGTTTACTGTGCAATGGCTTTTCAACTCATTTACACAAGCTCGCCAAGACTTCTCCAAGTTGGCCGGACCGGTTTTGGGACTGTCGCGAAGCACTCTGCAGTCAGAGGTGCTTTGCAGTCAGAGATTGAAAGATTTTCGCAGTTCAGCAGGCAGGAGGGTTTGCATCCGGGGCGGACTGTTTTTCAATATCGGATCGTTGCGGTATCGGGTGAGACGTTTCATGTTGTCTCCCGGTTGAAAGATGCCGGTGCCGATTACACGGGAAGAACCAATCACATCGCCCATCATGTTATCTTTTCATCTCTAGAAGCTAGCGAGGCACATTCCGCAAGCATCACACCAGTTGATGTGATATATAATCTTAGCTCCAATTCGTTCTGGAAGGACTCTTGGCACGACGGTCCGACAGAGTTTGGTGAAGGCGATCACATTCGGGTCAGCTCGTTGCGCCCTGCGCTCTCACTCCCAGCTGTCTATTGGCAGGGAGTTACGGGAGACTCTTCCTGCGCTGCAATTCTAGCGCCTGGACAAATTGCGGAGTCCTGCTGGATCGTCTACCGTCAAGATCAGTCGGATCAGATCCTTGCGCTATATGGAGAATCGCTCCTCCTGCACACAAGTCCCTGGAGAGTATCATTCGCGAATGAACTCCAGCCGACAGACCGGGTTGATGAGATTGCATGGAGGGGAATTCCCTCCGACTCGCCGCTTCGCGGCGCAGCGGCCCAATCCGTTCGTCCGACGCTGGATCTTTCATCACCGCTCACCCTCCCATCGCCGGTTGCCGAGTTTGCTCCTGTGGCCGCGCATGGCAGGTCAGTGAGTGTTTTACTATCACAGACGCCGGAACAGCTGAGCAACCCCAGTGGGGCTGCGCTCCCGACCAGTAAACTAACCGTTGAGCGAAGATCTGCCATCACCAGCCCCTCAAGAAGTTCTCCATCTGAGGGGTCATCTGCGTCGCCTCGGCCGAAAAGCCTGAAGAGTCTCAAGCGGGCGACCATCGAGGCGGGGGATGGTGGGGGATATTCTGTGCTAAAGCCAGTGCTCGTTGCACTCTTTCTACTTCTAGTCTTGGGAACTGGTGGTGCCGTCCTTTATTTTCAACAAACGGCAATTCAGGAGCGAGATTCTGCGGGAGAGCAATTTCGGGATGCTGCTGCAAGGTTCAGATATGATGCTCTCAAAATCAATTCTCAAAGTGAATCCCATTCAATCCCCGAACACGCAGACGCAAAGTCGCTTCGCGAGGGGGTAGAGTTGTATAACAAACTCACGGAAAGAGCGGGCAAAGCTTTTCAAGCAAGAGATACTCCTGAACAGTTACGGTCGCTTCAAGGTGACATCGAAGCCCTGAAGAAGCTGGCTGATGAGATTAACTCATACCCAGGCCATTCGGAAGTCAGGAATAGTTTAAATACGAGTCGTAATAGATTGACCGAAAAGGTAAAAGATCATCTCGAGCAACTTTCCATTAAAGCGATGGTGAACGGCCAGTATGATCGTCTCAAAGCCTTCCTGGATGCCTCACCTGAGTTCTCCAGTTCAGCCAAAGGCATCATATTTAGCAATGTCTCTACCCTTTGGTCGGAGAAAAAGTATGCAGAACTGATCGATTATATCGCCAAAGACGATAATAAGCTCAAAAGCTCGATCAGTAAGCTTGATGAGGTTCTAGCAAAAGATAACACAATAGATTTTTCATTTCTAAAAAGCGTCGATGAAAAACTCCTCAAGCAATACCCTAATCTGGCCGAGCGCATTGCAGTAGTCCCAAAAGCTGCCGAGATCCCTGAGGACCCAGTGCCCCCTGTCATTACGGATGCAAAATTAATGCCCCGACCCGCCCAGCTTGATGAGCTACCTGATCCTGATTGGATACTTGTGAATGATGAGGAATACCGAAAAAGAATAGAAGAAGAACGAAACGGGAGTAAGAGTGTCTTTATTCCTGAGAAACCAAACCAACAAAATCAGATGGATTTGCTGTTCGAGTCCTTCCGTAAGCCCTCACCACGAAAAACCCTAAACTCGGCTACAGTAAATGCTGCGCACGATGCCTTGTTTATCTTCATTCTGAATAAGGACTCACTGCCGGAAAAGGTATTGATCAACTACTCTAATCTAACTCCGGTGCCATATCAGTTGGATAGTAAGTATTTTGAATTCTCAAAAGGGGAAGTGAAAATCGTAAATGATGTGCTTTTCAAATTTCTTACAAGCCAAAGGATTCATAAGAATGATGGCAGTAGGATCCTCTTCTATTATGCATTAGTGGATGGTGAGAAGAAGCAGATAAGCGACAGAATACTCTCTTTTCTTTCCGATCTCAAGAATGCAGAAGCGGAGTTGCAAAGCGTTCAAAAGCGACGAGACGATTTAGAAAAGAATAGTGTAATCGACCCGGCGCAGATTCATACAATCGAGCTTTGGCTTGGGGATTCTGGCCCGGTCAGCACTCTTTTTGAGACCCCGAAGAGCTTCAAAATGTTTTCGGAGAAGGGGCCGACGTCGAGTAATGAGGGATTGATCGACCTCCTGAGAGATAAAGACATTTATTCCAAACTTTCAACATACGTTAAAGGTGGTATTGAGGACTTTAAAAGACGCAAAGGAACTACAATCAAGAAGGACTGGACAAAGGAAAATGTAGAATCGTTTCAGGCAATTCTGAATGCGATGCCAACGTCAAAGATAAAGTCTGCTGACGAGATTCTCAACAACGGTGAATTATCAACGAAAGGCGTTCCACCTGAGGTTTTGGCTGTCTTTGATAAGAGTAAGTATTCAAGTTCTGCGGAAGCGTTCGACAAAATTGCGACTTCTCAAAGGAAAAGAAGCCAAGCGTTGACTGCTTTTAATAGTGAATTGAAGATAAAGTCAGAGCGTGTGCGTCAGCTGCTTTCTCCTCGAAACGACTTAAGAATATCTTCAAGTGGAGATAGCTTTTCGTTTATTATTGCACCAAGTCCCCAATGACACCCTCTCAGAAATGCAGTGAATTGATCTTAGACGCGCTAAAGCGAGGGCTTGGCGATGTAGGGATGTTGTCGGCGTTGGCTTCTGATTACTCAGAGTTGTGCCGCAAGTTAAACTCGCGCCTTGATCAACTTAGAGAGGTCCTAGATCGCGGGGATGAGCGCCAAGCACTTTTAATGGCTGAGGGTTTTCCACCGGTTATGGATGAGGCGCAGGCACTGTGTTTTCCCAAAGTAAACCAATGGCGTGAATTGTGCGCCGCGAATGGTCTGCCTCCTCTGCCAGAAATTCGAACGAGTGTCATTCAGCAACTGAACGTCATTTATGCTAAAGGGATTACGTCAAGCCATGCGATTTACAAGGAGTTCCGAACGGCAATCCTCGAGCGCGACGATGATCGGGCTTTCGCTCTATCTCGAACAATTGAAAAGCTCAATCCGGCGGATGTCAACGCGCGAACGGAGCGAGAACGGCTGGAGAAGAAAGTTTTCGGGAATCGGTTGGAGATTTTGTCCGAGGCGCTGAAATCTGACGATGAGGAGCGGGTTTTGAGAGCGCTGGCAGCGCTTGAGACTCTTGATCTTCCGAAGAGAGAGGCATTGGCGCCCGCGGTCACGCAAGCGCAGAACGTCCGGCAAGCTGCCGAGGCTAGACAAGCTCGCGGGCGGGTGAGCAGATATGTTGAAGAGATTGGATCCGGCCACGGTGCGGGGGAATGGCTTCGAGTGCGTGAGTTGATTGCCCGCTGTGATGCGCTATTGAGAGAGCATGCGCTTTCTTTGAGTCCGGACGAGTTGGATATTGTCACACGAGGCCGGGAATACGTCGCAAAGCGCCAAGAGGCGGTCTTTCAAAAAATGCAGTTCCAGCAGGCTCTCAATGAATTGCTCACGCATTCGGAGATTGTTGAGAGCAAAACGCAGGCTCGGGGGACGCTTGCAGTTCCAGAGCTTCACCAGCTTTTGGCCGAACTGAGCCGTTTTTGGCAGTCGGTAGAGGCATTTTCAATGGAGGTAGAGCCGGAGGTTGTTCAAAAGGTTTCTCGGCAGGTCGAGACTCTCCGCACGGAGATTGCTCGTCAACAGAAGCGCCGAGTTGCCTTGGCTGCTGGATCTTTAGTCACGTTTGTCGTCTTGGCATCGTTAGCAGGTTGGTATCTGCTCGGGCTCTTTCATGCAACAGAGGCAGCGGCTGCCCTTCGCGCTGCGGTTGCCGCACGGCATGTGGGAGGTTCCGAGCGGATTGTTTCCGAATCTGAGAAGGAGGGCCTTTCAAGATTTTCGTCCTCGCTTGTAAGCGCGATTGAAGAGGCGAAGGCTTTCCAGGGTGCATCCAGAGAGTCCATTGCGATGGTCGAGCAGCATCTGCTCGCCTTCGAATCACTCGCCGGGGCGTCAGGGTTTGCTGATGCCGATCCGATTGCAGTAAATGCTCAGTTTAACGCGCTCCAAAAGGAAGCTGAGGCGCTTCCCGAGGAAAGTCAGACGCCTTTCAAAGCGCGGATGCAGAAGTCATCGGAGCTCCTGGCTTCATGGCTCGAGAAGGAAGCAGAGAAAATGCGAGCCGTCCTAGCCGATAATTTGAATGGATATGATGAGAATGTGAAAGATGCGCTGGAGAAGGGGCAGTCTCTAAAGGATTTTCGAAAGGTATTGGAGGCCGCAAGACAAGACGTAGATCTTTGGAGAAAAGCTACCGAAATCTCGCACCCGGCATTTGAACTCCCTCCCGACCTTTCCGCAAGATTTGAAGCGATTACGCAAAGATTGAACTACCTGAAATCTGGATTGGACGTGTGCGACTCTGCGATTGGTGAAATGGGAAAGGCCTTAAATGCTGAGGAATTCAAAGCAGGCCTCAAGAAACTTGCAGATTCAGACCTGACATTTGTCGCGGATGTTGAAGTGGCTCGTTTGGCAATGTCAGCCCAACCGACCGCAGACGAGATCATCGGACCACTAATCTTCCCTGACGATCCCATCGCTTGGACGGCCTGCAAGAACGGCGGAGAGGCGATGGGGCTTCATCCAAAGAATTTACTCCCGAAAGAAGATGCTGCTTACGACAAGCTACTCAATGACCCTAACAGCGACAAGATATTCCAAGCCAATCTTAGAGGGCGCCCAAATCGGCTAATCTTCACGGCGAACCAAGCACTGTCAAATAGCTCAACGCCCGGAGGAATACAGTTTTATTCGGGGAAGATTTACGATCCTGTGTTTGATGGAAACGTCATCCGTTTCACTACACGCTCGTTATCCAGCGAGAGCTTTGACGATCGTGAGAAAGCGACTTCTGCAACGGATGTCAAACTATCGGGATTCTCCACCATTTATGCAGCGATGTCGCCGCGGACGTTTATGATGGATAGTGGGGATATCGCGCATTCAGTGTGGGAACTCCTAGATCGAGCTACTGCTACAGGAGGGAAGTCGCCTTCCTATATGGCATTTGTGCTCCAGCAGATCGAAGAATTGATTTCCGTCCGGCCGTATGCGTGGTCACTCCATTTTTCTCCAGGAGCGAGGTCACTACTGGCTTCGTTCAAAGAGAAACTCGGCGGTGAACGAATCCTCTCTGGAGCTTGGATGATACCAGAAAAGCGTGAAGTGTTAGAAAAGAGGCTTGGGACCACCTTCGTAAGCCCCACGTCATTTAAAAAGGAAGCAATTTTTTACCAGGCACTTACTACAGGAGTTAAGATCATGGGGCTTGAGTTTGTCGGATATGTTGGCATTGATGGGATTCCTATTCTTGCCCCTCGACTGTCTCCGCCTGAATCACTCTTTGGGTTGAATGGGACAATGGGTGACCACTCTCCCGCGAGAATCTTCGAGAGAGAAATCGATGCATCGTCTTATCGGTCCCTTGGCAAGCCACTTCCGTTTACTCCCTTGTTTCGTTTTGCGGGTGATCGCAAAGTTGTTCTACAAAACGCTAGGAAGGTCTCCTTAATCGGCGAGGCTGAACATCCGCTGATTCCGCCCCTGTTCTCTGGACTGTCCCCAATCCCGTAGCTATGTCTGAGTATTCTGTCATTTGGAAAGGAACACGATCCGGTCCGTATACGAAACAGCAGATCGTGGAGATGATTGAAGCTGGAGAGATTTCTGAAATGCACGCCGTTTACGTTGGAAGTGATCTTGTCGACATTCAGGATCTTGCGAATTCAGCTGCACACGTCCGTGAACAGACTCTTCAAGAGCAATCCTATCAGCAAGCGCTTGCAGCCGCTGAATTCGCGGCCTCGCAGGAGGCTGAAGAGAACCAGCGATTGAGGGAACAACTCGAGAGAGGAACTGCGTGCACGTCCAGCCTGACAGAGCAGCACTCGCCTCCGCCCGTAGGAGCCATTCGCAAGCTGGAGATTGCGCGGGAGGGAGCGCCCCTAGGCTCTTTCTCCAAATCTGAGATTCAGGCAGGACTCAAATCCGGCAGGTTTTTCGCAACGGATCAGCTTTGTGACCCTGACGATCAATCTTGGATCACAATATTTGATACAGGCGAGTTCCAGCTTCCCGTGAGTAACAGAACGAGTTTCAAATCCAAACAGCCAACCACTATGAGCGACAAAAAGACCTTTCTAAGTGTTATGCGATCAAACACTGCCTACCCAGTTTTCCGACAAGTGGTCAGTGGCTTGGCCATTATTGGCTACGGATTGGCGGCAATTTGTGTCATTTCCGGAATTGTTCTATGGATCACCCAACTTGCTCGCCAGAATGATACTGCGGCGTGGATGTTCTTAATCGGTGGCTTTGGATACAGTCTTGGTATCACTATTTTGACAATTCTTTATCAGGGGTTCCTTGGAATGATCGCAGATATTGCCGACTCAATGGTCGATATGAACCAGCGAAACAAAAATCAATAGATAGTCGCGATGCAGCCAAATCATCCAGATTTCTCCGGGCATGACGGATCTCTGTTTCTTATCCGGGAGAAGGCAAAGCTGGGGCCGTTTAGTGTTTCGGAAGCGTTGCTCTTAATCGGAAGCAGTGAGATACGCGTCGGCGACAAGCTGCACTTCGAAGGGGGGGAGTTTTCGGTTGAAGAATTCATCGCTCTTGTAGCGGACCGTCGACCAGGAACTCAGGTCCCTCAGCTGTCGCCAAGGGTTAGAGCACCGGTTCCAGAAAAAGTAGTCGATGATAAAAGGTCGGGAGACATCAATTGGGAGGCGCATCAGTCGACATTTTCTTTAGACAATTCTTCGGAAAAGCACCCTCGAGTTTTACCGCGACTACCGCAACGTGGGGGTGCACTGCGGGGATCGACGATCTTGGGATACCTATGTGCCGGCTTGGCGTTGGTTGTTTTCCCCCCGTTTCTCGGGCTCGTTGCCTTCTCGTCAGGAATTTTTCTTCTCCTACGCGGCAGAACGGGGCATGGGATAGCCATTCTACTCTGCTCTATTGTTTCCACTCTTCTAGGCATGATTGTCGGATCAACCCACGTCAACCCGGAGGATTCGTTCGAGGGAATGAACCTTCCCTCGATTCGAATAGCAACAATCCCTGCGGTTATAAGGGTTAGTTCTATTAATGAGGAGGGTGAGACGATGAAAACGGGCACGGGATTTGCAGTTCAAAATAGTATGATTGTCACCAATTTTCACGTCGTCCAGGGAGCAACCGATGTGCGCTTTACGCTGAGCGATGGACGCGAGTCCGGATGCACTGAAATAATAGCGCTAGACGAAACGCGAGATCTCGCAGTCCTGAAGTCTTCGATATCACCGGCGAAAAGTTTGCAAATCGTAGCAAATAGGATTCCGGTGCAGGGCGAGAGGGTGGCAGTGATTGGAAGTCCGCTGGGATTTGAAGGGACACTCTCGGATGGAATTGTATCCGCCCACCGCACGGACGAGAATGGAGTGCAATTTATTCAGATTACCGCGCCAATCTCGCGAGGCTCAAGTGGGTCTCCAGTCGTAAACGCCAAAGGGGCAGTTGTGGGAGTAGCTACGATGGTCTTCAGTGGCGGACAAAACCTAAACTTTGCAGTTTCCTCTGTTGAACTAACAAAGGTTCTTCAGAATGCAGAAAAAAAACAGTAATCCGATGAACAGATCTGATCCCTTCCAATCGAAGAAAATATTGCTAGACTGGTCTAGACAAGACATTGAACAGCGCTTTGGGTTCCCAGGTGGGAGATATACAAGCGCAAACGTCCTCTTCAGCTTCCTGCTCGCAGTTTTTGCAACTGTTGTTTTTTATCTCGGCATCACCTTTGGGCTCCGACAATGGGAGCCTGCCCGCTTTTTCTGCGATATGTTCCTTGAGCGAGGGATCATTCCGTATCCCACGATGCTCTTCTTTTTCTGGGCCCTCGCCATTCTCTGGGTGAAAGCTTCAAAACTGGGATTCCAGCGAGCTGCCCTGAGACTTAAGCCTGTGCCAATTGAACCTGATTTTATACTGAATCGTGACACTGCACGGGAGGTCCTCTTGAGGCTGCGTTCGGAGGTCGATGACACCCACAATTTTGTCCTGTCAAACCGCGTCGACCGAGCTTTGTCTAACCTTCAGAATATTGGCCTAGTATCCGATGTGTCGAATATTCTTAGCACTCAGGCGCAATATGATGAAGATCAATTGGCGTCTAGCTACAGTGTTGTAAATGGCTTTCTCTGGGCGATCCCCGTCTTCGGTTTTATCGGCACTGTGTTAGGCCTCAGTCAGGCTATCGGGGCTTTCGGTGTCACCCTGAGGTCGGCTGCAGATCTTTCCGCTTTAAAGACATCTTTGCAAGCAGTTACCGGCGGTCTCTCCACAGCCTTCGAAACAACGCTTGTTGCTCTGGTCTGTGCACTCATTGTTCAACTCATTCTTAGTTATATTCAAGGAAAGGAGGCGGCATTCCTCGATGAATGTAATGACTATTGTCACGCAAATATTGTCTCCAAGTTAAAGCTATAAAGAATTGAATGAGAGGTAGACTCAGAGCAGGAGGGCAGTCGGTAAGCTTCTTTGCCTTTCAAGATATCATAACGTCTGTAATCGGCGTCCTGCTTTTCATTTCTCTTCTCTTGTCACTTTTTATTGGGGTGGAGTCGGGAGAGAGGCGTTCTTCTGAGATTAGGTCAGCGGCGAGCGCGAGTGAAATATTGAAACTAGATCAGCTTTTGGAACAAGTTCGAATACTAAAAGCGAAGTTGTCAAAGGGTGCTTCCCAGGCTGATGGGGATGCAGCAAGAGAAGGAAAGATGCTTCAGAACGAGTTAGACGTGCTTAATAGCCAGCTAGCGACACTTCAATCAACTGCAAAGCCGCCGTCGGGACAAGGTGCGGAGGTTCGTGAGCAGGTTGATGTCTTGACGAGTTCCCTTGAGTTGGATAACGAAAAGCTGGCAGTCCTGCAAAAGGATGCGGATCAAATCGCGAAGCAGCTCGCTGCTTTGGTTGAAAAGCGAGAGGCGATTGAGGCTGAGGTGCTTGTTGAAGAACAGCGGAAGAATGACATCTGGCTTATCCCTGAGAGGGCTGATACGTCGAAAAGGCCAATTATTGTGGTAGCCAATAAAGAAGAATTTATTGTTAAAACGTTGGATTCCGATTGGAGAGAGACGTTTGATGCGAAGGGCAAAGATCTGGGCGACATGTTGAAAGCGTTTGATCCAACAGACTATTACGTCGTCATGTATTTTCGGCCATCAACGTTTCACACGTTCACTCGTGGAGCTGAAATAGTTCGTAGTATGAAATTCGATTTAGGCTACGATCCGATTAGCGAAGATCAGAATATTAGCTTCCGCTCCAAATCGCCATGAGAAGAGGTTTAGGGCAACGGAGGGGAGATAGCTTGGAACTGCTTCTCGATACGATCTGCAATATGTTTGGCAGCATCATTCTCATAGCGCTCTTGATTGTCGTCATTAGTTCAGACACCCCTTCTCCCAGCCGTGCGGTTTCACAGATGGATCATGATACCGTCCAACAGCGTATTCGAACCGCTGAGAGCAATATTCTAAAGCTCACTGAGCTTCTCAACCAGAGCAATCAAACTGAAGCAATGGACGAGAAGATAACCCGGAATGAGGAGCTTTCGGCGGCTGTTGATGCCGCGAAACGGGCGATACAAAGTGCAAAGAAGCAGGGCGAAGAAAGTTCCACTGCGGCAACGGTTGACTATTCAGCCTCAGTATCAGCCGCTAGGGCTGCCGCTACACATAACGACCGTGAGTCGAATCGTATTCAGAATGAAATTGAGTCTTCTAAAAAGCAGATTGAGAAGACATCGGCTCAGATATCGGATTTGGAGAAACGAATTGGTCAGATTCAGGATAATAGAACACAGAAAATAAGGCTTCCGAGAGAGCGGAGCACGGCGAGGAAATCCTTGCCGGTCGTGTTCATCTACAACGAAGTTTTTCTTTCAGGCTTCTTTGATTCCGGCGGTGATTTTGAGGTCAATGATGCTGGGATCGAGCGAGTTGAAATTAATGAGAATGCGGAGCGCTGGATCCCCCGGAAGACGAAAGGAGTGTCAGAGGCAGGTGTTGAGTCTTCATTACGCAATTTTCCAAGTGAATTTTATGCTGCGTGCTATGTATTCCCCGACTCTATTGAGGCATTCCGCAAGTTTCGTGATGCTGCAGCTAGGTTAAAAGTTGATGTCGGTTGGGAACCGTCTCTTGATCCTAAGGATCTTATCTTTACGAGTAAGGGAGGATCCGCGCCCAAGCCACAGTAGGGACTATTTTTGCCCTTTAGGCTCTGCGAGGAGGCGACCAAGGTGTTAGTTTTGGTTCATGGCATTTTGGGGCAGCAGGGTTTCGGCGAACAGGAATGAAAGCTGAACACTCTGCCCAATTTGTGATTTTATTGGGTCGAAGACCGAATGAACTGAATAAAATCGTTTGCTTGACTGGATTTTTGATAGCCTTAGCATGGGACTATGAAAAAAGCCAAAGGCGCTCTCTTTCTGATTGCTCTCGCGACGATTTCGTGCCAGTCATATCCTGAGGGTGGAAACTCTTACAGCGAGGCTGTCGAGGGTTTAACAAAGAACCGCGCACAGGCTTTGAAGAATGTAGGTTTTATAATCATTGAGGTAGCTCCCTCAGTAGGTTTTGTTAACGCCAGCAGTAGAGCCCCATTAGATCTCCCGGAGGCTGAGCGGGCGAGGGTATTGAGAGCCCCGATAATTCTCGAGACGAACGAATCGGTGTCTTCGAACCGTAGTAGGGTCGTTTCTTCTGTCACTGGTTACTGGTCCGAGAAGAGGCAGTAAATTCTTTTGCCTCATCAAAATGAGGTTCTTTACTCTTATTGCTCCGGGCTCATGAGCGCGGCGGCTCGGGATTTTAACCGGAACAGGAGCGAACCGTCTTCGAATTTCCGAAGATTTTCCGGCTTGCTGCGGTCAAAGTCGGCGAGGAACATTTTCTCCACGTCTTGGGCAAAGCCGGGATCGTGAACAGCTGCGGAGAGCTCGAAGTTCAGCATGAACGAGCGGTAGTCGAGGTTGATCGAGCCAACAATCGCGAAGTCGTCATCGGCAAGGAGGACCTTCTGGTGCATGAATCCTGGCTGGTATCGCCAAACCTTGACTCCGGCCTCGCGGAGCTTCGGGTAGTAGGAAAACGAGGAGAGCCACGGGAGCAGATGGTCTGCCATCTGGGGCAGGATAATCCTCACATCGACCCCGCGCAGGGCGGCATGGCAGATGGCGTAGAGCAGGGGGCTCGACGGCACAAAGTAGGGGCTGGCCAGCCAGACCCGCTGCTGCGCATCTTGGATGACCGAGAGGAAAACGGCGGCACAGACGCTCCAGTCCTCCGCAGGTCCAGAGGCGACCGGGAAGACAATGGCCGCCGCATGGGAAGGCAGGGTGGGGGCACTGAGGCGGAATTCCGGCACGCTGTGGGTCACATAATTCCAGTCTTCAAGAAAAGAAATCCGCAGGGCGGCGACCGAAGGACCCTCGATGCGCATGTGCGTATCGCGCCAGGGACCAAAGCGTTTGCTGCGGCCCATATATTCGTCGCCCGCATTGAGTCCGCCAACAAAAGCAATGCGTCCGTCGGTAATGACCAGCTTGCGGTGGTTTCGAAAGTTGACCTGGAATCGGTAGCCGTTCTGGCGGTTCGTCACGAAGGGGTGGACCTCGACGCCTGCCGCTGTCAGCCGGTTGTTCCATTGCTGTGGAAGTTTTTTTGAACCAACTTGATCGTAGAGGACAAGGCATTGGACCCCTCGCTTCGAGGCCGCAATGAGCGCGTCTGCCAAGGCGTTGCCGAGGATGTCGTCCTTGATGATGAAGAATTGCACCCAGACAGATTCTCTCGCCTCACCGATTTCTTTCAGGATCGCACCGAAGGTCGCCTCGCCATCCAAGAGCAAGCGGGTGGAATTTCCTGTGGTGGGCGGAAGGCCTGAGAGGCGCTCGGCCACCCTCGCTCCATCCTCACAAAGTCCGGACACGCGAGCGCGATAGCCGTCAAGATGCCGCACTGTCGCCCGGAGGGCTTTGTCGAGCGCCTCCGATCCCCCGGTGCCCGCTCGCACGTAGCCGGAGAATCGGGATTCGCCGAAAACAAGGAAAAGCGGGATCGTGACGATCGGTAGCAAGATCAGCGCAACAGACCAGCCGATGGCAGACTGGGGAGTTCGAGCGATCAGGATCGCCCGCAGAGCCAAGATGATCGCTGCGACCTCAAGGACAATCGTCAGGACAGCGTAGATGACAGGAAGCTCGAACACGGTGAAGACAGGATGCCGGAATCCCCCATGAGCGGGAAAGAGGAATCCGTTGCACCTCCGAGTGTTTGCGGGAATTCTACCGGCGGGTCAGCTGGCTAACGGTAGCCGGGAAGGAATCGCTTTTCTGCTCGGAACAGGTCGAGCGTCATATCACGAATCTCGTCGAGTCCGCAGACAGCCGAAGTTAACGGATCCACGGTCAGGGCATGAATCGCCGTCTCCACATCGCGATCGATGGCAGCCTCGGCCGCGAGGTCGAAGAATCTCATGTTGCTCTCGCAAACCGCAGCCATCTGGCGCGGGAGGGCTCCGTAACGGGTCGGTTGGATGCCATTGCCGTCCACTAGGCAGGCAACTTCCACGCATCCGTCCTGCATGAGGTTGGTGATGAGCGAACCGCTGCCGTCGATGTTATTCATGACGTTGCCATGGAACCGGAACGCGACATTTTTTTCGCGCGCTTCGATGATCCAGCTCGCATATTCCCAGCTGCGCGGCCAATCGATCGGCTTTCTTCCGGCCACGAGGTCGAGCCGCTCGCGGTCCGCATTGGCGCGCCAAGTTGGCCAGCCATTCACGTAAAAGCCCGACTCGCCGCAATACCCGGGCCGCGCGTATTTCTTCAGCAGGTCTTTGCGCTTCCGGAACCATGGAAGATACTCTGAGAGGTGCCCGCTCGACTCGGTGATAAACGCCCCGAAGTGCAGCATCATGACCTTGCGAACGAGATCCTTGTTGTCGGCGCTGGCGCCGGGCTTCTCCGCGAGATCGCGCTCAGCCAGTCGGAAAAGTTTTGGATATAAATCCCGACCGCCACGCCGCAATTTTGTGAACCATGCTAGGTGGTTGATTCCAGCGCACTCCCAATCCAACTCCTCGTAGGGCACTCCTGCTCGCTCCGCCAAAAGGTGACTCGTTCCTTGGACGGAATGGCAAAGCCCAACGACCTGCACCGGGCTCGTCCGGCCCGCAGCGAGGCACAACATGCTCATCGGATTCGTGTAATTGAGAATGATCACGTCGGGGCAAAGGTCCTCGGCGTCCCGCAGGATTCCCAGCCAGACCGGCACCGTCCGGAGGCCTTTGAAAAGCCCTCCAGGCCCGATCGTATCGCCAATGCATTGATCGACTCCGTATTTTGCCGGGATGTCATTGTCGAACTTCACGCACTCCACCCCGCTGACTTCCACGCAGTTAACGATGTAGTCTGAGCCCGCCATGACAGAACGGCGATCTGTCGAAGCCTGAACCTCCCAATTTCCACCCCGGATCGCGACAAGCATCTCGACCACCTTCTTCATCGTCGCTAAGCGGCTGCGGTCAATGTCGACGAGAGCGATCGTGCCGCCTTGGTTCCCTGCCGTCAGCAAAACATCGTTGAGCACACGGGGCGTAAACCCGCTCCCCGCGCCGAGCATCGTGATTTTAATCCGGCGGGTAAAACGGCCGGGAAAGGAAGCGGGGGAATCCGCAGATTGAGTGTGCTCGGAGTGGCCTTTGGATTTTTTCATGCAGCCCTTAGAGTCTCGTGCCAGCGCACATCTCGCAATTGTTCAGACGTGACGTGAGATTGATTTTTTGTGATATCCCCGACGCGCCGACCTCAATAAAATTGCATGACTCCCTCGGTTTTTCCCCATTTGGAACCATTTCTAATTCAGCCGGCCCAACCGCACTTTTGGTAATTTCCCTTGCACATCCTTCCGCAGTGCATCACTCTCAAGGGTCTTCTGCGAAGACCCTATCGTCCAGCGGTTAGGACACCGCCCTTTCACGGCGGTAACACGGGTTCGAATCCCGTTAGGGTCGCCACTCTTTCTGAGTGGCAAATCGCCTGAAAACGCTGATAAATACAGGCATTGCTGGCTTCTCGTGCGTGACAGCGCAAATTGCAGTTGGAGGCAGTTTTGGCGGCAAATTTGTTACCTTTTGTTACCTTTCCAGTCGGGTTCCCACCAAACACCTCGTTCGGTTGCCAAACAATATCGCCGATATCTGCCGCCATGCCGAGCAGATACACGAAATTATGGGAATCTCCAATTTTCTCGCAGAATTCCGACAGGGAAGATAGTCAGGATAAATGCTGTCCCGCTTGCTTTTTGGAGAAATTCCCGTCGAGTTTCTTCGCGTTTTGTCGAATCGCGGGGCAGCGATGTATATTGATGTGCTGGATGCGTTGGAACGCGAGGTATTGCAGCGGAACGAAGGACTGCTGCGCGAGGAGGCGCTGGAGATTGTTGCGGGCTCGCTCGCACAGAATCCGGACTTCGTGCCGGAGGAGGATGAAGCTGGATTCGTTGAATTGCCAGCGCGCGAGAAGGCCCGTCGCGTTCTCGACTACCTTGTGCGTTGCGGGTGGATGGAGGAGCCGGTTCGCCCGGACTGGCAGCGGGTTTTATTCTTCGACGCACACGGAAGCACACTTCTCACGGCTCTGCGGCGTATTGCACGACCAGACGCGGCTGTCTTTTCCGACAGTCTCATCGGAGTCTGTTCCGCGCTGTTGAACTCTGCGGCATTAGAGCGTCAACCCTGGGAACATTTGGAAAACTGTCGAAAGGGAACCCAGACTGGATTGGGCGAATTGCGGACGATGCAAAAATCGGTTGAGCGCTTCACGCGGCGACAACTGGACTCCCGTTCGCTTGGCGACAACTTGCGCGTGGTTTTTGATGAATACTCAGAACAGGTCGGCAAAACCTGTTACTCAGAGTTGATCCGCTCGCAGCTTCACACCGCGCTTGATGTCGCCCGGGAACGACTGCGCGAGATGGAGGGCGACACGGATCTGGTGCACAAAATGCAGGCGGAGGTGTTGCGCCGCGATGGCTCGCTTGATGCCGAAACCGCGACCTCCCGAGTGCGAAACCGACTCGCCGATCTCACCCGCGCATTGGAGCAGGTGCTGCCGCTCGCAGATGAAATTGACCGGCGCACTGCGGAGTTCACGCGCCGATCACATGCGCGGTTCCGATACTTGCAGGAGATCGTTGGCCAGCGGCGCGGACAGGTGAAGGAGCTGTTCGAGAAGGTGAATGGTGCCTTTGTGGGCTGGCGTCTGGCAGAACTCGATGATGCGCTGTCGCTTCCGCCGCTCCGCCTCGCCGAGACCCGGCTCCTCGACGGCCGAGATTCACTCTACGAGCCACCTCGTCGCCGAACGGTCGAAGAAAATGCACCGCTCGACGATGAGGTGAGTGATTCGGAGAGAGACCACGCACGACTCAGAATGGAAGCGGCTCTGCGAGACGCACTCACGGTGAATCGAGCGAATCGCTTTGTCGCTGATCTCCCCGGTGGAAAGGGCACGCGCATTTCGTCGGCGGAGCTGCCAGTCCGCACAGACGATGATCTCGCCGATGTCATCGCTCTGTTGCTTCACGCGGAGGCCACCGACGCACGATATCGCGTGGAGGTGGAGCGGCTCGCGGAGGTGTCAGCGCCATTGGAGTTTGATACCAAGATCGGATGCCGACTGGAGCGATTTCACGTTTTAAAGAAATGAGCCTCGACCCAACTGAGCCGACCCCCGCACCGCTGCTTGAGCGGCTGTCCGCACACGACCGTGAGCGTCTCAGCGAAGCCATGCGTGAGTTACTGGCGCACGGATCGATTCACGGTCTCGATCCGACCCATGCGCAGCTATACGGCTGGTGCCGCCAGAACCTCGACTGGCTCCGGGAAATCGCCGCTCTCTCGGGCTTTGATATTCACGCCGAACACGAAAACCGCCTTGTGCAGGCGCTCCCTCGTGAGACCGCATTTCTACTCAGACTTCGTCAGGATGCCACCATTGTTTTCCTGGCGCTCTGGTATGAATATGACACCCAACTCCGTGACCAAGGCCACAACGAAGCGAGACTCACGGTCGAACAGCTCAATCGTCTCCTCCAAGAAAAGCTCTTGCCGGACTTGAAAGGTGTGCCGTCGAAACAGCGGCTCGGCGAGATTTTACGCCTTGCCCAGCGTTACCGGCTTGCTCGCTTCGAAGAACGTGACCCTTTCGATCAGTCTCTCATCGAGGTGCTGCCGACACTTTCGCGTGTGCTTGACTTTAATACGCTCGACGAATGGACCCGCACTGCCGAATTGCACCGGAAGCCCATAGTTCTTTCATCTGATGACGATGCGCAAGATTAGCCTCACGAGAATTCATGCCATCCAGTGGTATGGCTACAACGATACGCTCGATGTAACGGGCAATCTGTTGCTCGCCGGTGTTACCGGCTCCGGCAAATCCGTGATCATGGATCTTATCCAACTCGTGCTTGCCGGCACTGAGCGTGCGCTTTTTAATCGTTCGGCCACAGGCACGACCAGTGAACGGACACTCAAAGGCTATTGCCTGCTGGATACGAAACGTGGTGATTTCGTGCGGGACAAAGGAGCAATCACCTACGTGGCTCTGGAGTTTACCTGGCCGGATGGCCAGCGTGCGGAAACATGGGGATTGCGGATAGAGTTTCGAAGTGCCGCAGAATCGCATGGTCGTGTCGCTGCATTTGTCTGTGACGGACGCATGGAGAAGGCGGACTTTCTCGACGGCGAGCGCCGTCCGCTGGAATTGCCGGCGTTTCGTGCGCTGGTCAAAGATCGCGAAGGGCGTGTCTTTGAAACGCAAGAGCAGTATCTCCGCGAAATGGCTTACCGGCTGAATTTTAACCGTGAAGTCCTCTCGACGCTTTTGCCGACAGCAATGTCGTTTACCAATCTGAAGAGTTTTGATGAGTTTTGTCGGCGCTACATTTTGCCGGGTGGGAAGATTGCGGTCGAGGATGTCGTCGCGAGCTACCGTAGCTTCCGGGCCTATGAAGAAGACTTGCGCGAGTTGCGGGAGCAGCTTCTGCAACTGCGAGAGATCCACGACCGCTGGCAGAAGCGGGAAAATGCGGCGCGGGACTTTCGGGTGGCGCGGTATCTTGGTGCTGAATTCCTGTTCGCCTCTGTTCAGGAAACGCGCACAACCCGCGAGGCTGAACTTGCCGAGTTGCGCTCGGCCTTTTCCAAAGACGAAGCGCGGATCGCTCAGCTCGATGCCGACATTGCACAACGGAAGAATGCGATCAAGGATCGCGAACTGGCGCTGGGAAAACTTCCCGGCGGCGACCTCTATCGCGTCCTTCGGAACCAAATCCAGAGATTGAATCGAGAGGTGAGCGACTTGCGGGAGATCGGCACGCGTCTCGACGATGCGCTACGTCGGCGAGTGAAAAATTCACAGCAGTGGCTCAGCGATGTGCAATCCGCCCCCGTGCCAGAGCGCGTGCCCACGGCGGAGCTGGAACACTCGATTCGCCGACTTGAAACTTGCGCCGCCGCTGACACCGAGCGTGCCCTGAACGATTTGCGTGCCGCCGCAGAGCAAACAAAGTCCACTCTCCTGCGGGCCGTCCGCCCTGTTGGGGATGAGTTGCGCGGGATTCGTGAAGAATTGGGAAAGCTCCGCGAGCAAATTCCTGCTTTGGAGCGAGGTCAACTGCCTTTTCCGACACGACTGCTCAACGCCCTGAACGAAGCTTTGCCGAAACATGGCCGTGAGCTGGCGGCACAACCGCTGTGTCATCTCATTGAAGTTGTCGATGAAAACTGGCGCGAAGCCATCGAAGTTGTGTTTACCCGCAAGTTTGCCATCGTCGTGAACGGGGAAAGCGATACGGACTTCAAAACGGCACTGCGCATTTACCACGAACTTCGCGAAGAAGGCCGACGGGAGGAGCAGGACGCGAGACGGGAATCGCTGATCGATCCGCGAAAAGCACTGAAATCAACCAAAACGGTGCGGCATGGTTCTCTCGCGGAAAAACTCAGCACCCAGCATCCTGTGGCCCGCGCCGTGGTGGCTCAACTTTTCGGTGATCTGATCTGTGTCGAAACCCGCGACGAATTGCGTGACCACGATTACGCGATTTTGAGCGATGGATTCATGACCCGAGGTGCGTTTGTAGAGCGGCCACGTCGCTATGACGGAATGCCGTTCGTCGGTCGCCGCGGGCTCGAACAGCAACTGGCAATGAAACGAAATCGACTTGGCGAATTGGAGGTCAGAGAACGCCAACTCGCGCCACGCGAAGCGGAGGTGCGGCGAGTCGCCGATTCGGTGGCGCAACTTGTGCCCGAAGGCGCATCGCTCATCGCGGATCTGACCCGCGCGAAGGACCTGCCGAAGAAGGAATCCGAAATGGCGGAAGCGATAGCTCAGTTGAACCAAATGGATCGCGCGACATTTGAGGAGCGCGAGAAGGAATTGTCCCATCTGAGCGAGGAATTGGGACTCTGGGAAAAGGAACTTCGCGGGCTTTTGCAGAACCAGACCCACCTGCGCGTCGAGCAGGCGATCAAGATTTATGACGCAGCGGTCATCGAAGAAGAGGCGCAGAAGGAGAATTTTCGCGGGGTCCGTGAGGAATTTGACATCTCTCAACACCTGGTGCGAGTGGACGAGGTGCGAACCGAGCTCGCCGCGTTTCCTGCCAGCGATGTGAAAGCGAAAAGGTGCGGAACCCTTGAGCGGGAATCGGACAAGGATGCCGAGAAATACTGGGAACAGCTCAAATCCGAGCGACAGGTGCTCGCGCTCAATCCTCGTTGGGGCCGCAAGTTTGAGGATTTGGTGGTCGATAATCCATCGAACGCAGACTACGACCAGCGTCTCGAGTTGATCGAACACGGGCGCATTGAGGAATACACCAAAAAGTCGGAGGATGAGCGACGGCGGTGGGAGGGACTTTTCCGCACACAGGTTCTCCAAAAGATGGAGCAAGGGCTGAAGAAGGTGCGTGATGACATTTTTCTGCTCAACCAGCACCTGCGTCAGCCAATTGGGAACGACACCTACGAGGTTGACCCGAAGCCGAGTCCCGAGTTCCGTGCGCTGCGGCAACTCGTCGAATTCAACACCCAGCATCGCGAGGATGAGCTTTTCTTCCATGCAGTGGATGGTGAATTGCGCACAGCGCTCGAAGCTTTCCTGCGGACACTCGTGGATCAACCGGACAGCATTGAGGCCGCGAGGTTGCTCGATTACCGCAATTACTACGATTACAAACTGTTGGTCCGAACTCCGGGCAACCCCGCTCCAATCGACGTGGATGAACAGGCGAAGAAGATGAGCGGAGGAGAGAACCAGTCGCCCTATTTCATCGCCATCCTTGCAAGCTACCTCCGCGCCTACAACCGCCACGAGGCTCGCTGGCGTGATCCATCCTTGGCATTGGTGCCGATTGATGAGGCGTTTTCCAAGATGGATGGCGAGCGCATTCGCGACTGTATCGAAGCGATCGGAAAGCTCGACCTGCAAGGCGTGTTCTCTATGTCCACCGGAAATATTTCCTACGCTTTCAGTCTTTGCTCGCGGCTCATCATTGTCTCAAAACACGAGGAGCAACGCGGCGGACGCACGCGGATTCGCAACGTCACAGTAAGCATCGACCGCGATTCGCCCGAGGGCCGTGACTGGATGGAGCGCCATGCGTGAACTCTGGCAGGCACTCTCGACGGAATTTCGGCGGCGCAAGTTCGCTCGCACGGGAACGGGTGTGCGGGATGTGTTGGTGGATTTCAAAGACCTACTGGGGGCTGCCGGTTGCAACGATGCCGATAAGCGTGCATCAGCAGAGTATTTGCTGCGTGAAGCGACGCGCCAAGGCTGGTTGACGCTCGAAACTCATCGCCGAGATACGAGTCTTCCCACCCAAATTCGTTTGCCACTCACAAGTGAAGCAAAGCTCTTCTCTCAGCTTGGTGAGTCCACACCAACGGAGCGGCGCGAAGCGGTTGCACGACAATTTGAATCCGCCGCAGAAACTGGGGTTTCTGAACCATGGCAAGAAGCCTGGCGAACATGGTGCATTGACAAGGCCGCTGCAGTTCGCGGTGGCGGGGCATTGACTCCGTTTGATCGCGAGAACATGGAGGCAAATGCAGAGCTGCTCGCACTGCTACCCCGTCTGCTCGGGTGGCGCGGGGAATCCCTCCTTCGCTTCGCCAGTTGCGTCCTCTGTGGCAATTCAAAACGCCTTGCCCAGATCACAAGCAGTGCTCTGGCAGCGCTATGTGAGATTACGGATGGTCGCATTGCATCCCTCGAACAGCTCGGCATACTCGAAAACCCACGAAGCGTGCTCGTCCATGGACCGCTGCAACTGTTGCTCGATGGAGAATGGAGCAACTTTAGTCGTCTGCAAGGACCGTTCCGCATCTCGGGTGTCGACCTTCGGCGAGCAGAAGACGTCTCTACCACCGCCTTGCGTTGCCTCTCAGTCGAGAATGAAACTTCCTTTCATGAACTTGCGAAGCTCAACTCCGGTGAATTACTCGTGCAGACGAGTTATCCTGGTTCGGCCACTCTCGCGCTCCTATCTCGTCTCCCTGTCACAGTCGAATATTGGCACTTCGGTGATACCGATCCAGAAGGCTTTGATATCCTGCGCGATCTGCGCCAACGCCTTGGGCGTCCAGTAAGCCCATTGCACATGCATTTTCGGGCTGCTGCGAAACCACAACCATTATCAACGAAGGAGTGCCGGCTGCTCCGCCGGTTGCTCGACACCCCCGTTTTGGCTGACGTTCACCACAGCCTGTCCGAAATGGAGTGCTTGAGGTCAATTGGAGACTACGAACAAGAGAGTCTCGGTCGCCCATCCAAAGCAACCTGGCCATTCTACGAATGTCCGTCGTTTCCCAGCGATTCTTGCGAGATAATCCCAAAATAAGTCTGCAATATGGAAATAGGTGCGATCTTGGATCTGCACATGTCCACAGCATGTATACATATGTCGGACAAATCTGTTTGCAATGTCCGATATATGCAGTCATATTTCGGACAGTAATGCCGCTAAAAACTCAAAATCTGAAGGATGCGATTTCGCGCCGCACGGGAGCTAGAATGCCTTTTGGCGTTTGGACTCCCACCGACTTCTTGGATCTTGGCAGCCGCGAGGCCGTTGACAAAACATTGCAGCGATTGGCGAGAACTGGCGAGCTTCGCCGGATCGACCGCGGGCTTTACGACAAACCTGCCTTGAACAGTCTCACCAAAATGCCAACCTCACCCGATTACAGGGAATTAATCAGTGTCATTTCGCGTCGGGACCAAAGCCGAATGCTCGTTGATGGAATGACGGCAGCCAATGATCTTGGACTGACCGATGCCGTCCCCGCACGGATTGTTGTTCGCACAGATGCCCGAATTCGTTCCTTGCAGCTCGATAATCTCACCATCGAGTTCAAATTGACCGCACCAAGTAAATTGTATTGGGCGGGACGCCCTGCCATGCGCGTGGTGCAAGCCCTTCACTGGTTGAAGGATACCCTTCCAAGCGACTATGACAGCGTTATGAAGCGGCTTTCAGCCATCCTGGGTGATCCAAAGAGCGGAGCCGCCATTCGCGAGGATTTGCGCTCCGGCTTATCCGCATTGCCCACATGGATGCAGCGCATAGTGCGAGAGCTTCTTGATCGCGTGGAGAATTCCAAAGCAGAGTGAAAATGAACCCTGATTTTCAAAAAATTATTGATGCCAAGGAAACGGACCGGCGAGATTTATTCCTGACGGCTGCCAACCGGCTTGGAACTCCGATCCAAAATGTCGAAAAGGACTTCTGGGTGTGTTGGACGCTCGATGTCTTGTTCAACGGGCTTCCTGAGGGTCCTCGCCTCCTATTTAAAGGCGGAACGTCGCTCTCCAAGGGCTTCGGGCTCATTTCTCGCTTTTCCGAAGACATCGACATCACGGTATTTCGCGAAGACATCGGGCAGCCAGCATCCATCGAAGAATTGGAGGGTCTCAGCGGCAAAAAACGAAGAGCGCGTCTTGATGCGATTCGAAGTGCTTGCCAAGCCTACATCAGCGGGCCATTGGTGGAAAACCTGTCGAGGGTCGCCAGCCAAGCGCTTCAGGCGGCTGGCATGTCCGAGGAAAGAGGCCGTATCGAATTGGATAAATCCGACGAAACCGGCCAAAGCCTGCTCTTCTGGTATCCTACTGTTATGGAAACCTCGTTGGATTATGTGCGATCCGCCGTAAAGATCGAATCCGGTGCCAAGTCGGCTCTTGATCCTCACCAAGCGGTGACCATCACTCCATATGTGACCACCGATCTTCCCGACCTGGATCTCCGAGTCGAGAGGGTGACGACAGTGAATCCAGAGCGAACATTTTGGGATAAAATTGTGATCCTGCATGGCCAGCGGAGTTGGTTTGAAAAACGCGGAGATTTGCGTCACGGCGGGCAACGCATATCCAGGCACTACTACGATGTTTTCAAGCTCATGGAGTCGGAAGCTGCAAAACGGGCTTTGGCAGATCCCGAGCTTGGCATCGATTGCTCGCGACATGCCCGCATGTTTTTCTTCAGTGCGGACTATGACCTCGAACACGCTGTGCCAGGCACACTCAGAATATGCCCAACGGAGGAAATGAAAACGGCTCTTCAGCGAGACTACGAGGCGATGTCTGGAATGATATTCGGCAAAGTGCCTCGGTTTGATGACGTGCTCGCAGCACTTGAGAAATTGGATGGGCTCATCAACGAGCGAACTGTGTAGCTTGGTTCGCGCCCTCCGTTTTTGTCTTTATCACGTAGCTCCCAACTGGGAGCAGGCAGGTCGGTTTCATCCGCCAGAGTGGCGGGGATGAAAGCACACATACATCCCGAAAACGACATCCGCCACTCCGACCGCCGCCATCCGGTGGACTTCCTTGAACCCCTCCCGACACCCGACGATCAGCTTCACCGTATTTGTGAAGTCCTGAGCCGAACGTTCGGCTGGGTGGCCAAGGCGGACACCGTTGAACAAAAAGGACTCCGGGCTTCCGTGGTTCTTTACTGCGTCCGGGCTGACCTGCTTGGCACGGAAACCCTTGAAAAGCTCGGGGCAAAGGCCGGAATGCCACAAGCCGTGGTTGACGAGCTTGTGTCGGATTTCTGCCACACCATCGGCTGGTAATGAACCCAGAGGATTTCAAACTGGCAGGTGCCAGCGGTGCAGATCGCGTCGCCGACCGGGTTCGGTCCATTCCCCTACGTGACCTGCTCACCTGGCACGGGTTTCCCCTCAAACGTGAAGGCGTCAGCTTTCGGGCGAAGGATGATCGCTACAACATCGTCATCCATGGCGAAAAATGGTTTGATAACCGGGCCGGTGTTGGCGGTGCTGGAGCGATTGACCTCCAGATGCACCTCTGTGGCGGGGACTTCCGAGCGACATGCCGGGTTTTGGCCGAACAGTTTCGGCCAGCAGTTGGTGGCTTGGCATTCCCGGAAAGTCGGGTTCTCGAATCCTTCCCGATTCGGCG